>Ga0181612_172968_pt1 | contig 16462 bp, 6 predicted proteins | sample HoacroProtozoa21_FD_119630 | JGI IMG/M metagenome (GOLD analysis project Ga0181612, IMG submission 119630) | Hoatzin crop microbial communities from Cojedes, Venezuel. Combined Assembly of Gp0051906, Gp0051904, Gp0051908
AGATTGCCCAGAGAAGCTGTGGCTGCCCCCTCCCTGGAAGTGTTCAAGGCCAGGCTGGATGGAGCTCTGAGCAACCTGGTCTAGTGGAAGGTGTCCCTGCCCATGGCACGGGGGTTGGAACTGAGAGATGTACTAGGAAAACTTTAGCACCTGAAATGTCATCCCTTGTACCACAGGAAGGATGACCTCTGAAAACAAAACTCAAATTTACTAGAAGTGCACAGCCTCCATGTATATGTTGTGACTGCATGGAGGAGTTGTGGGATTTTGGATGTGTTTCTGCACTGACTTTGATAGATACCTTTTTTCCCCTCAAGCCATGTAGAATTTTAACAAGCGTAACTTTGAAAAACCTTTTATTTTTGTTAATGATTTCCTAACCTATCAATTACTTGTACCTTCTTCCAAATTAACCTGTTTTAACAGAGCATTGTGATTCAGAATACAAGCATCTGATAGAGCATACAAGAATGGGCACAGATACGAGCGTCCCTCTGAACATCAGGGAACACTTTTTTACTGTGAGAGTGACAGAGCACTGGCACAGGTTGCCCAGGGAGGTTGTGGAGTCTCCCTCCTTGGAGATGGATATTCAAAAGCTGTCTGGTCATGGTTCTCAGCAGCTGGCTCTAGGTGGCCCTGCTTGAGCAAAGTGTTGGACCAGGTGAGCTCTCGTTAAAGAAAGCTGGGGGTAGGAAGTTTAGGCTTCTGATACTATTTGAGGACTGTGTAGGGAGTAATTATTCTCTAACTTCAAGTGAGGACATTTATGCTCTGATAATTTTGTTTTGGTTTTGTGTCTTTTGCTTATACGCTCATTTTATCTGTGTTTTATGGAATTGTCATTTTTGTCTGTGATCTCTTTGAACCTTTGTGATCATGAAGGGGCTGCAGTATTTCAGTGAAGGCAACCAATACATGCTGCCATTTAAAAGAGGTGACAATGACATCTTTAGAATGTAGACATCCATGGAAGATTTTCCTTTTCTATAAGCTAGTGAAAAAAAAGCAAAAATGTGAATACATTTTTCAAAAGTGCCTAAATCACTGAGGGAGTAACTATTTACCTAAAATTATCATTGGTTAGGTTAGGAAATCCAACCAATTTGTTTTGTTATACCCAATAGATAACAATTTTAAATTTTTTTTTCTTGTGGAGGTAGATTTGCAGACTAATGTATTGCTAGCAGAGTTTTACTTTTAAATCTGGTATTTGTGCTGTTGTAACCAACAGCAGCAATTGTAGATGCTGGTAATCTTCTGCTGTAGTTTTGAGAGAAGATCACCAAAGAATTCTTCCCCAAAACTTCCCCAAATACAAACCAGGATGTTGTAATTTGTTACTTCATAATTCTTTGGTGGTTTTACTGTGGCTGGCTGGCAGGTGCCCACCCAGCCACTATTTCACTCCTTCTCCTCGACAGGACTGGAGGAGAAAATAAGATGAAAAATCTCATAAGTTGAGGTAAAGGCATGGAGATCAAGTAATCAGTTACGGTCACAGACCAAACAGGCTCAACCTGGGGAAAATTAATTTATTGCCAGATAAAAAGTAGTTGGATGGTGAGAAACAAAGACAAAACCTAGATCAACATCCTCCCACTCCCCTTGAAGTCGAAGGCTCAACTCCACTCCTTCCTTCCCAGTTCCTTTACCCTCCTCCCTGCTCCCACTGGCACAGAGGGGATGGGGTGTAGGGAGTTTGGTCAGTCTGTAACAGTTCCTCACTGCTCCTTCCTTCTCACACTTTGCCCTGCTCCAGCATGCATCCTCCACAGGCTGCAGTTCTTTAGGATAAACCTGCTCCAGAGTGGGTCCTCCATGGGTCATGGTTCCTTGTGGGCATCTCCACCTGCTCCAGCTTGGGGTCCTCCACAGCCTGCAGCGTGGGTATCTGCACCAGCATGGTCTACTGCATGGGTTGCTGGGGAATCTCTGCTCTGGTGCCTGGAGCACCTCCACCTCCTTCACTGACCTTAGTGTCTGCAGGGCTGTTTTCTCACACTTTCCCTCACTCCTCACAGTGCTGTGCAGCACTTTGCCCTCTGTTAAATACATTTCCCCCAAGGTGCCACCAGCTTGGCTGATGGGCTCAGCTGTCTCCTGCAGAGTATTTGCTGGAGCTGGCCGTGTCCAACACGGGCAGCCCCTCACCTCCTTCCAGTGAGGCCACCCTGGCTACCAAAATCTTGCCACAGGCACCTGATAAAAAATTACCACTTTTCCTGTCATATTTCTGAATATTTCTACAATAAAATACTGAGGTGTTTTCATTCTTTTTACTTCCACTGTGATGTAGCTTTAACTAGATGATTGTTGATATCAATGACTAGTCATTAACAAGTCATGATTTTAGAGAAATTTCAGCTCTATTGGCAAGAAAATATTTTTATTAAAGCAATTTAGAGATTGGGGGGGGATGTTCTTGTCCTGCAAAACCTGAAAATGACTGCTTAGGATTGCTTTCCCCTACAGATTCTTTATGGAGAACTGGAGCACATTCAAAGAAAGTATTAAAAAACACTCTTGGTTCTGAATTCTCTAAGTAGGAGTAAATAATGAGTAGGAAAGGGGATGAAGGATCAGCTCTGAATGGCTTTTTGTAATTTGGGGATTTACATGGAAAAAAGGTGGCAAATAGACATAAAGAGAATCTGTAGAAATTACTCAAGAGTTCAAAAAGGTATCTAATGATACTTGGAGAGTGACCTTTTAGCATAGCAGGTGTCTTCGTGGGAGAAAATATTTGTTATTAATCTGGAAGGAAAACACAAAAGGGGCGATGGCTAGAAGTGAAAGCCAGAGATGTTGGAGTGAAGATGGTGTAATAGCAATCCTCTTGTGAGGATGCAGCTCATCCAGTGCTTCATTTTGAAGTCACTGTTTGCCACCTTATCTGTCAGATGACTGATTACTACTGTTTTTCGACTGTCTGCAACTTTCTGAATATAGTCATAACTTAGAAAAATTGTCTTACTGCTTCACATGGCTGGTTCTTCACTTGATTTATATTTACTTATCCTCCTCCTCCCCTGCTTTTTATCTGTCCTTTAGAACACAGATTTTTCAGCCTTAAGGTATGGCTTATTCTAAGTCTCGGAAGAGCATAGCAGCACCATGTAATGCTGCCGAAGGTGGCAGTGGGAGAATCCGTTACTCGCTTAGGCTTCCTGCTGACGTTACGTAAGCCATATACATGCAGGTACATATAGATGCACGGCTTAGGAATGAGACAGCTGAATAATAATTCCTTTTTGACCTGCATTAGCTGTGAAATGTAAATAAAGATTTTAGTTGATGTTTCTGAATAAATGGCAACTGGTTTTGCTTTCCCAAAAACTTAGGGGAGCTGTTATATTGACATTATACGATTACATATTTGCATTTTGGTTGCTAATATGCTTAAACTCTCAAAGTAAACTTAGGGGGTTTTGTTGGAGGGTGTTTTTTGATGCTTAAAAATAATCTGTTTATGTTCAGTTAGGATGGGTTAACAGATTGCTTGAAGTTTAAAAAAAGAAAAAGTCAAAATTGTGAATAATCAATATGGTAGCCAGCAGAAGAAACTCAAATATACCCATTTTACTGGAATTAAGCTATTCTTGTCTCAGACTAAAAAGTGAAGATAGCTGCTTAATTAAGGGAAAAAGGCTTCAGAAGCGGAAAGGTTTATGCAAAAGAGCTTAATATTTGCAAGTCAAATGCAAATCCAAAATAAGGTAAGCTCAAGAACAAAAAACGATTACTTTTTCCCAAAGAAAATAGATGAAGGAACTCTGCCAAGGATTTTGCTGAAGTAACGGATGATCAGAATATAAAGCAGTTTCCAGAGCATGCTAGGGCTGAAGCTCCTTTTCACCCATGTTTACTACAAAGGAGTTCAGGGAATTTTAGACGTCATGCATGGAAGGCAAGTGGGGAGGGAGTGTTTTAGATTGAATCATTCATCTGAAGTTGATAACAAAATCGCTTGGAACAATGGTCTTCACCATTAGTTGACCTAAAAAGAACTCTAATGTTAAATCCATTTAATACTGCTGTTAATATTTTAGCGATTACTTAGATGAGCCTTGAAATGAGAGATGGAAAAAGGATATCGGTTTTTGAGCTTCGTTGAGGATTCTGGGAAGTACAGACTGGCTAGCATGAATTCCATACTGGGTAATTTTTTGAAATTATTAAATGAATGGTATATTAGATGTATCAATTTAAATATAATAGTAAAAAGTCAGTGTGAATTTAAAGAAAAGTTATGCCTTATTAGAGCTTTACAGTGTATATGGATTTTCTAAAGCTTTTGACAGGTTCTGTCAGCAAGACTTGTTGTATAAACAAAGTAATGATAAGATGAAAGGGAAGATCTTTAGAGTGATGCTTAGTTAAAGAACAGGAAACATACATTTTTGTACTGCAAAATGTCACTAGAGGAGTTTCATGCATATCTGCAAGGATCTGTTCAGTACTGGAAATGGTCTATAGTGTGGTGAATTGCAAGGGGTGACACAGAATTATTCAGGGCAGCATTAATTGAAATGTCTGTGAAATCCCCATTCTGAAACAGGCACGGTCTACAAAAATCTCTCCTGAGGAGTCCTGCTTTTCCTACGGACACTCTTGCTGCAGAAAAATTGTCTTCAACTGCGTGTTTAGAAATTATTCCTCTGTGACGAATAGGATAAACAAAAAATATTATGGTTAGGTTATTACCTTGACCAGCTTATGATAAAAGTGAAGATACTTAGTTCTATCTTCATATTTACATGTAGTTGCTTTGAAAAATTCTAAAATTGATCTCTTTTAGACTCATGTAATACTGTTTAAATTATTTTGGTTGCATATCCTCTGGTCCCAGTAACTTAGAGTTCAATGAAAATTTAGGGATTAAATAATTCAATTAACTCCTTATTTTCTTGGGTACCTGAGGATTGAAATGGCAAATGTGACCTTCTGTTTACTTATTGTCAGTGGAATTCAGGGTCCTTTACAGGCTTGTACATTTGACATCTCTTTCGGGAAACCTATCAAAAACTGAAATAAAGGATAGAGTTAGTGAGCACCAGGTAAATGTGACCTCAACATTCTGTCTATAGAAGAAAGTCCTGCATTAAACCCTCTGGACTTCTTTGAAGGATTGAGGAATATGCAGGGAGAAGGTGATCTGACTGATAAAGCCCGCTTGATTTTTCCAGAACGGTTTAACAAGGCTTGCAAGCTTTTAAGGAAAGAAAGCAGTCATGGGATAAGAGGAAGGATATTTTCCCAGGTAAATAATTAGTTAAAAGATGGGAAATGGAGGATAGAAATAAATAGCTCTTTCAGTAGAGCAAGGTTAGCAGGGGCATTTGGCTGGGTTTCTTCTAGGAATTGTGCTGCACAGTGTATTCATGCAGTATAGTGAACATGATAATATGGTGAAAAGGTGAGCTTTGAGATGAGGGAGTATGTCAATGATAGTATTACTTGGAATAATGAAGATGAGAACAGACACTGAAGAACTGCATAGTGATCTTATGAATCTGACTGCTTGGAAATGAAGTGGCAGAAAACCTTCCCAGTATGTAAATGTGAAGTGATGCAAATGTTGGTATAGTGGATGACTGTCCCAACTTCATGCACAAGATAATGAACTCTGAGCTGACTATGATCCTTGAGGAGTGAGATCTGGGGAGTTATCAGCACTGTCTTCATTGAAAACATCAGCTCAGTATCATTCAAAAAAACAATGCAAATGTTAGAAATTGTTAAGAAAGTAACAGAGAGCAAATGAAAAGAATCCTTACTTATTCCACGGTATAAACTTAGAATTAATCGTTCTGTGTGCAGTTTGGTACCTTATTTCAAAGAGGTTGGTTATAATGGCATCGCAGATGGTTTAGAAAAAGGCATCATGGGCAGTATTATGCATAAAATGGCATTTACATGAGAAAGCAGCTGGCTAGACTAGGACTTTTTAGCCAGGAAGAGACAACATACAGGAGAATACTATAGAGAGATATTTTGAACGAAGTTGTGACATGAAGGTCAGTAGATGTAGACTATTTGCTGGCTCTTCATTCAAAGCCAAGAGCTAGGTGTCATCAAAGCTAGCAGGAGCCAGGTTCAGAACAGACAAAAGAAGGTGGTTCTTTGTATAATGGGTAGGAGATAGGTGATGATGGTGATGTTGCAAATCCAGAAAGTCTGCGTAGTTTCAGGGGAGACTGGAAAAAACAATGAAAGAGAGATTCATTGAACTATGAAATAGATAAATAGATAAAGCATATTGGCCTAGAGAAATTCCTTTAGCTAAAAATAATTGGAGCTAGGGAAAATATTAGGGGAAATATAGGTAACCTACATTCTTGCCTTCCTCTTAGTATCTGCATATGGCCCCTGTTTTTTCAAAGAAAAGTGGAACTAGAAAGGAGGAATGATAAATATAGTCTTTCTTGTTATCACAAAGTATGCAGTAAAGTTTTCTGCAGCTACGCTCGCTGAGCACAGATGATGAGCTTACCGGTTTACCTTGACCATTGGTCTGAAACAGTATACCTGTCCTTATGGTTTTCTTGGCTCGATTAGTAAAAGTGGTTACTGGTGGAAATGGGATTGGAGTAATGACTTTGAAGGAACAAAGAGGTACATGAACATGCTGTGTCTTTGAATGTGAGTTCAGATCATTAATACCCTTTAGCAGATCTTTAGAGCTTCACAAGAGATCTTCAGAACTGTAGTAGATCCTTAGTGCTCAGCCGCAGCTGGATCACAATGCCAGACGTGTATTAGACTTGATAAAACGAGACTGACTTGAGACTTCTTGTAGGGAAAGCAAGAAATTGTAATAATGTGGAAGAAGGTAAGAAAAATAAGATGTTATGGGCAAGAAATTAAATCAGGAATACTTTTACGTTCTGTTCTCACAGTTACTAATAGAAACACCACCTTCTTGTAGGTTAAATGTATCGTGAGTTACAAAACTGTCTGGGATTTTACTAGGACCCTTGTTCTACAAGCGTTTGCAGAGGTATTTTTAAATAGATGCTGCCTCGTGGTTTATCTGCAACATCATGGACTAGACACGCTCAAATAGGTGAATCACCAAAATTAGATGAAGCATAGGGCAGAGTCCTAGCTAGATTGAAAACATTATCCTAACTTCCATGTAACAGTGATTTTAATTGGTTCTACAGTATATTGATGACAGGAAGAAATGGTCTAAAGCTAAAATTTAATCTAAAAAACCCAATTATCTCCTATTATCAAGTCAATATAAATAACTTCTAAAGCTTCTTTATAAACTCTCAAATACTAGCCACTTCCCAAGTTTATCATTAAAAGGGTATATAGTTTTATAGTTATTAATGTTAACAGGTCTAGACAAGTCAGACTATTTTCTTGAAAATAAATGCTTTATTGTCTAAAAATTTGCTTTTAATGTTATTGAAAATAGAGTTGCTTATATTTAAAAAAAAATCCTAATAGTGTAAAAATGTCATGCTGAAAGAAGTGGTATGGCACTGCTAAATGCAAATACACTTGTAAGAGTGATGATAAACAGTAAACCACATTCATATTTCTTTTCTGTGGAAGGTGCATAGTGATTTGGGCAAACTGATCCTTCAATATTGCCAGCTATGTATGATAAACCATGTTAAAGGATTATGACTTATGGGAATGCTATGAATTTTTTGTATCTACACTTGTAGTTTATTTTCATTTTAAAGACTGTAGACCATAACTCTGTACTCTTAGTTTTGTATGCAGTATGGGGAGTTTATCCCAGAATGGGGCTTTTTTGATGCAAAAACTGAATGCTTATGTAGTAGCAACAGCTGTCCCCTCACCATGTGGTGTCTTCCATTGCTTTACTGTAGAGATGAATTTTGGCCCTGTGTTTCAGGAATATTGGACACACATGGTTTTAGGTGACAAAGCAGTATGTTTATGCATTCATTTGACTCTCGCAGTTACAGTTGGCTACAGATTAGAACAGGGAGAATACATTCACACCATGACCACCCTCATAGCTGCTTGTAGTAGTTGGATCACAGTAGGCGCTGTTGCATCTAAAGACGCAATTAACTGTTGCTGAGGAATTGCAAATTCACAAAAGCTTTTTACAGCTTTAATGGTTGAGAGTAGATTTTCTAAAACCTTTTCAAAGATTTTCCACATTTATAAATGTTTTAGATCTTCACATTCTAAAATTACTGTCAGCTTGAAATAAGATTAATGAGTTGATATTTTAGTAGCTAATGAATTCTTGTGCTGTGAATTATCTATAGAATTAGCTACAGATCTACAGAGTGGTTATAGTTTTGTCTGTAATTTAGGAAGATAACATTATGGCTTCTGTAATATTTAGAAATGGTTAGTGAAGTTTTGAGCACATAGGAAAATCAAAGCTTACCAAAAAAGTCTGAAAATAAAACTTAGCGGAAAGCTTCTGACTCATGTGCATCACTGAAAATATCATCCTGCTTTCCACGTAATTGCTTAGATGTGCTTTGGCTATGGTAAGAGAGAGTAACTGTGAATTTACTTTTTAAAATAAACACCAAACCCAAAATAACAAGAAAAAAAAAGACACACCAAAAAATGGCAGAAAACCGAAAGCCCACACAAAGTTTTAATACAAATTAAATACAATATTACAGTGAACTGCACATTATGGATAATTTTGAGATATGAAATTTGACTTTTTTGAAAAAAAATGCTTTTAACCCAAAATTGCAGAATAATTCATTATTTAAGTTAGTGCTGAAAATTTTTGTAAGTAGAACGTTAAGTACCCCAAATCTTGCCCTTAAAAAAATCTCTGAGAAATATTTTAGTATAAAATATATATGGAGTATAATATGATAAATAAATATAGAGAGTATATTAACTTGTTTAATACAGTAAAAGTAATAAGGTTATTGTGCAATGTGGACATTTTCTGTGTATTTATCATTTCTTCTGTAGGCCAGAGTGTAATTGTATGATAATGCATGTAATGTATGTGCGAGATCTCTCACATACACACACGTTATTTAAGCGCCTTGCATTCGAGTCATCACAGATAATTCATTTTATATTTGTATTAAAAACTATCCGAATATGAATGTGTGAGGCTTTCAGCATAGAATAAAGGACTACATGGATCCAAACTAGGACGATTGATGAAATCCTTGCTACTATTGGCTATTATTTACTGTCTTCTAAGTGGCAGGTTGTATTTATGCCAATTTATCTGCTTCAGGGAACACTCTTGATAGCAGAACAAAGTGAATAAAAGTAGTTTGCTTTGCAAATGAATGCAAATGGTGGAGCCTTTCGGGAAGCCCTTTAACAGGAGCAATGCACTTTGATTATGAGTGAAGCTGCCATTTGGACATGGTGAAAAGAGCACGCTTGAACCATTGATTGGGGGAGACAGTAAAAAGTCAGGAAGGGCCCCGTTAAGCTGGCGGTGCGGCAGGCGGATGTCAGTGTGGTTAGAGCACAGTGGGAGAATGACAGGCGGGATTAGTGTCAGGGAGAAGCTTTGCTGGAGTTGTGGAGATGGTCCCTGGGGTCACTCACCTCTGACTGTTGTTCTGTGCCAATGGCTCTGTAATACAAACTGCTTGATACGTGCCCGTTCATTATCGGAAGTGGTGATTAGAAGAGGTACGTCATAAAGAATTCCTTAAAAATAAATAAAATGGCAAACTACTGATGGTAACAAAGATTCGGCTCTGCGGTCCTTGCCAAAGACGCTGCACATGTCAAAGACGGTTACTGTGTCTTGCCTTACGAGGCAAGGGAGATGTCATGCCTTAAACTGCTCTAATTGCCTGCTCCTTGCTCTGCTCGCTTTTATTTGGCCGTTAGGAAGACAGTTATTTTTAACAGGTTGTCTTATTCAGTTAGAGCAAAACATTTTTCTAGCTTTTGGTTATTGGGTGGTAGAAGCATCCGGTTTGGTTTTGTGGCATAACCGTGTTTTGTGGGGGGAAGGAGGGTTGTTTAATAGTCCTAGTGGAATATTAGAATCAACAGATCTCATTCCTGAATCATCCCAGAATACGAAAATGGGATGATAACAGTGACAAAAAGCTAAAATGACTGTTCTGGTTTGTTTAGAGACCTTTTTTAAAATGTAAAAATGAGGATATTTTCTTTGTCTTTGGTGGAAGAAAAAGTCTCATGTGCATAAATACATGTCTAAAATTTTTATATCTTGAACTGTGATTTTAGTAAGTGTCTTCAATCTTTACTGCATTTTATAGTGTGATGTATCTTGTATAAATGTTGATAGAAATTAAATGTGTTAGTGTATATAATACACAAAATGCATATTTTGAGTGTTAGGGGTTTTTAAGATCTTACTGTCGCTCTGTTGTTTTTATGCATTTTTGGCAACAGCATAGGGAGGTGGTATCCAGATACATGAAACTGTTGAATTCTTGTTTTATACTATTTGATTAATTCGTTTGAAGATTTTTTTTTTCCAGTATATTACCTCACAAAAATATGTCCAGTATCCCAGTGTAATGAATGTTTTACAAATGTTTTACAGGCACCTGAATGGACAGAGGAGGACCTCAGCCAGCTGACAAGAAGTATGGTTAAGTTCCCAGGGGGGACCCCAGGTCGATGGGAAAAGATTGCTCACGAATTGGGTCGATCAGTGGCAGATGTGAGTTCCCTCGGATTTGCATTGTGTAGAGAGTGACAAACCAGAACAAGGCAGGCAGTGTAGAAGGCAGGCGTATATGGGGGCCGACATTGTCTTTGAGAGAGGCTATAGTCCTTTTAGGACCTGGAAGTGAACCATTAACAAACTGTGCAAGAAGCAGATGTCAGCCAGTCTCTCCCTCCACAATGAACAGCTGTAAGTGATCAGCTGGAGGGGGGATTCTGCTGCTTACAGACTTCAGCTACTGTAACCCAATAACAGAAAAACAATGCACTTTGGGTTCTGTAGCAACCTCCTTTCACTGCAAGGGAATGTTTGTGTGACTTGGTTGAAGATTACGTTTCTGTTTCAAGCCAGTCCTTCAAAAATGTAGATGAGCTAATGGTGTTTAGACAGGTGGTTTCCATTAATTAAACTGAAATACCTTTACAAAAATGTGAAACGCGTTATACATATGATACCGTTTCAGTCCCTGTTTCTGGATTATAGCATGATTAATAATGATACTGTGTAAAATGATTAATATCCTTGTTAATTCACATTTTATAGTATTGTACCACATATCAAAGAAAGCTTGTACTTAACGATTTTTAAGTGTTATGATCTTAAAACCCTTAGGGGCTAGGCTGCAAAAGACTTTTCCTTTTCAAGCAATAGATCACTAGAACATGATGTAGTGTCTGCTGAGGACCATTTGAAAGCCTTTTCAGCTGCCCCTATTTTATAGGTTCTGGAGGGGTTAATGAGAATAATGTTTAAATCTGTTGATGCACATTCTGAGATTAGATGTTCTTTATTTATTATATTTCAGGAATTATCTGAAATAATGGGAAACAGAGCCTCTGACTAGAGTGAAACATAACCCATTACAGCCTTCTGGGCAATTTGCGTACTTAAGTGTTTTTTTCCCTGTTGATATAATGACAAAAAGATATTTTTAGAAGTTATTCTTAAATATTTAATGCATGTATACAGTTCTGTTACTCACATATACTAGAAAATAGGCCATTTGCATTCTTATAATGTTAGAACAAGACATTATTTGCAAATAAGTGGATGTAAGCAAGAAGTTGCTAACCTGCTATACAAATGAAATTGTCTTTTTTTGTTTATTCTGTTTAGTGTTGTTTATCATACTCCTGAAGTATTCATACTGCTGAAGTGGAGTGACTTTATTAAAAAGATGCTACATTTTATTAAGCAGATACTAATAGCAAAAATACTTACACATGGCTTGGTAGTATGCAGTTTGCATGGGAAAGATCTTTTGAGGTTGCTTTAGAAAAAATTATGAATTTGCTTGTTACTGATGGTACAAACATGTGGAATGCTACCACATATACCTATCACAAAACTAACACTATCTTAACACTGCCTTTTGCACCCATTTTCTGTTTGATTCCTCAAAGACGGTGTAAAAACATTCTTTTTTGGGAATCCTTTGCGTAGTATATTTGGCCACCATACTTGCACACATCCAGTACTGGTAAGAAAAAACAAAGCTCGTTTGCTTCTTCCTTTAGGCGAGGAGTCTTGAGCAACATGCTTTTCAGTGAATTGGAAAGAGAAACGAATTCTAAGAGCTGTCATTTTCTTGTATAAAAAAAGGAATTTTCAGGGGTGTTTGTGTAGAGAAAGGTCTGAGTAATCCTTTTTACTTCCAGTGACCTCCAACTATATGATTGATGTAAGTGTTCTCCGCACAAGTTTTTCCTTCTCTGAGAATTTCCCACTGCTGATAATGTTAGGGCAGCTTTCCTGGCACAGTCTGCGTGTTGGAATTTCTGCTGCTTTTATCACTGGATTGCACAGAGTTACAGTGATTAGGCTGGAAAGGAAACACTTCAACAAAAGCTCCCTGGAAACTTCTCTGGATCTCAAACTGTTCCTGCTTCAGGATCAGAAATGTTGAAACTGGGAACTAGTTCAGATATATCCGTTCAGCTGTTGAACAAGATGTACAGCTTACCCTTGGTATTTGGTGAAGGTGACATAGAATAGCATCTGAATTTACAGCAAGGATTCCTATTTTGCTTGGGCATCACCATAGCTGCATAAGAAATATAAAGCTGCCAGAAGAACCTCTGGTTTTGTTAAACTTTGTGCACAGAAAAAGAGGTGTTTGCAAGTGCAGGCAGTGTTTGCTGCCCTAACAACTGTTCCCTGTTTCCACTGGGATAGGTGCCGGGAGGTAAGTTTTGGGCTGTGAAGTGCTGTTTTGAAATAACTTGTGGAGCAGAGTTTGGGAATCTCTTGCTTAGAGCTAATTTAACATTAGTCGGGCCAGAGGACGCTTGAAGTGTGTGTTATCTGGCAAATGCACTAGATCTTGAAAAACATTCAAGGGAAAATTTGAATTTGTTTTTCCAACATTTTCTGTGACACAGGCAATCCTTTTCAAAAACTTGAGACCACTTTCTGCTGGTTTCTTCTCCTGTAAAGTATCAACAGCAGTAAGGCTTGGTTTTCCTTCACAGTCAGACAGCTACAGTAGGAAGGATTGCAAGGTACAGTGTGCTTGTTTCCACGTGATTTTAAGCATTCAAACCTTTTTTAATAGTAGATCAGCTAAACAGGTGCTAATAAAATGAGTTCAAAGTAATCCAGTCCAAAATCATCTCTCCATTGTTGCTTCTGGTCTCAATGCCTTCTTCCTCAGCAAAAAAGGTTAGAAAAATATTTCAATAATTCTAAATAATAAGCTGAAACTATTCATATATACCAGAAGAGCATCAGTGAAATTCAGTCCCTCTAACCACCCCAAAGGAATTTTAAATTGTCTTAAACTCCTTCCTTTTGTTAAGAAGTAAATTCCTGCATCAAACTATATTCACAGAATCACAGAATGTTAGGGATTGGAAGGGACCTCTGTGGGTCATCTAGTCCAATTTCCACTGGCAAGTTTTAAGCAGGATGAAGTGGCTTGAGGAGAGCGTTCTTTGCTTTTGTGAACTTTTCTGCTTCATGGTGTGGTTTTAACTTAGTGTTGTGGGTTTATTTGTTTTGGAGTTTTAAAAGTATTTCTGAGTTTTCCTCCTGGCATTATGGTAGTGAGTTTTGGGACAGTATGAAGCAAAACGTCTCATGCCTGGAGCTTTAATACTGCTTTTTCACATATAAAGAAGGCCCAAAAAGTCTGTGTGTCTGACTCATTTCCAGAGAGAGTCGTTCAGCTTGGAAGATTCTTCCTTGATTTTGCTAGAACATGACTTTGATACCCCAGTGCCTGGTGAGCACATGTAAATCTTACAAAGCTGAGAGGAACTGGAAGTATATTGGAAGATTGGTAGAATTCAGAAAGGTCAGGACAAATTAGAAAAATCAGATGCAAAAAAGAGGGTGAAATTAAAAAGACAATGTATACAAGGACACACAGCAAGACGGTGATCAAGTTCACAAATAAAAAACTGGCTAAGGGTAGCTCTTAAACAGCAGGAGGAACGCGGAAGTAATGAGCGAGATACAAGTCAACAACTAGTGAGTTGTGAAAAAGGCAAGCATCTTACGGAGAATATACACACAGGAGAATGGTAAATCTACACCTACATCCTTAGTCTGTGTCTAGTTTTCAGTATTACACTTAAACACCTGATTCAATATAAAGAGTCCAGATGAGAATAAAGAGAATAATAGCTCTCTAAAGTGTGACCGACAAGGGAAGATTGTGAAGGAATTCATGTTGCTGAACTGAAAGAAAGTATGAACTGAGGATGTAAGTATGCAGCTACATAAAAGGAGAGCTGCAAAGAGGAATGGGCTTGCGCTATGCATCAGTTTTACTGGGCAAAAAGTAATTACCCCAAATTTTATCACAGGCTGCAGAGTTAGACATTGAGGGGCAAAGAATTGCAGTGGAGATGATAAAGCAGTGGACTAAGGTGCTGTGGAGGCTCCAGGTTTGCAGGCCTTTAAGAATAGGTTAGACAAACATCTGCCAGCAACAACATGAATGTAGTGATTCTGCCTGAGGTTAGGTCCTTCCCTTCACATGGTCTGTGATTAGACTAGCAAGTGCAAGCTATCTAGGAGGAAGGGGGAGGAAAGAAAACCTTCTCTACAATTGGAAGCATGTGTGAACTCATTTTAGAAAATGTAAGATTAAAGCCACATAGTCACGATATTTGGTTAGTAGTCACTGCATATACCTTAGCTCGACTATTCATAAATTCAGTAATTCCTAACAAGGTGTTCTTTCAGGTATTTTTTTCTTCTCTACTAATATTCAGATTGAGGTTTTGTAGACACTGAAGTTTGTTAATTGTGTTATTTCCCAAAATACTGCACAAATAAGGGCTACTATATGACCCATTAAATGGGTGTGTCGACCAGATTCCCCCTCCCAACAGGTACACCCGCATGACGTGACGCAGGCCGCTGGGGAAGTGCCAGCCGAAATCCAACAACAAACAGCTATGTCCATGTTGTGGTACCCCTGAGCTGATTCAGCTCTGCTGGTCATATCTGTGCTGCCTTATGTGATACCAGCATAAATACCTTTGCTACATATTCCTGGGCTTTTCAGCTCAGAGCTAAGCTTGCAGCCATGGTGCAGACATACTGTAAGGAGGCTGATTACCTTAACTTCTGTCATGTTAAATATAGGACATGTTTATCTTGTCTGTCTTCAGGAAGACATGTTGTAACAGCCAATGAATAATCAACCCAAAATAGATGAGGTTAAGTTGTGCTCATTTTATCAGTATGTTTAATTATTTAAATTGCTAATTGTCATTTTAGTATGTGCATATTGGGAATTTAGCAATCTCTTCCCATAAAGATGATTTTCACCTGGCTTAGTATAATGAAATCTTACTGCTTTCACAACTGAAAGCTTCTACAGCTTTTAAAGTAATTTTTATTGCAGTTGGCTAGTGTTATAAATTAGATTTTCAAGTATTTTGTTTATGAAAGGGAAATGGAGTTCAGTTAACTCTAATCAGGGTTCCTGCCTGCTGACCTGGTTACCTGTACTAGTGCTCTCTGTCATCCTCTGAACATCTGTTCTTTGACCCATTTTCCTTGCTGAATTTGTTGCTCCAGGGTTAGTTCTTATTCCTGTCCACCAATACTTAAGGAAATAATTGACCTTTTAAAACAAAATAAAAAAGTTACATCTGAATTTCCTAAGCACTGTGAACACCCTATAACATAGTATAAATAATGAATGGAATGGAGTTTCAAGACTACTATTTCTGCAAAAATTATGTTGTTTGATTTGACAAATGCTGAATTGAAAAATTGAGAAAAAGCACTTTGTTGTGAAATTATAGAAGTATATCGTACTTGACAATACATACCCTTATAGATAAAAAGTTAAAAAAAAATATTTGCTGAAAGGCATAAATTAATTTCAGTAACTACAAAGGACGTTCAAATTGTAAAAATAACAGAGGAAGTAAAAACTGTCTGGCATGCCAAACAGACTTTAATGTGATTATTAGGTACAGGTTTTTTAAATTAAAGGCAAAGAGATCTCAGATTTCATACTTGTGAAGTAATATCATTCACTTGTCTTACAGGATTTAAACTGATTCTGTTTGCTCCTGCAGTCACTAATCTCATGCATTTGTGTTGTAAAAACAGACTGATTGGGATTTGCTGCTTGTATGGAAAAACACTAAGACAGACAGCAAAACAATAGATGGGTGGATATATTTGAGCAGGCATTCTGAATTATCGTGAAACCCAAAAGCATAAGGTTTGAGGGGGTGCTTATTTTGTGATAGCTCTTGTATGTCCAAGCAACAGTTTCAGTTGAAGTCTGACTGCGTGAGTTGATACTTGTTGCACTTTATATGCTGGTCTAAAATAGATCTCTTA
>Ga0181612_137570_pt1 | contig 16461 bp, 11 predicted proteins | sample HoacroProtozoa21_FD_119630 | JGI IMG/M metagenome (GOLD analysis project Ga0181612, IMG submission 119630) | Hoatzin crop microbial communities from Cojedes, Venezuel. Combined Assembly of Gp0051906, Gp0051904, Gp0051908
CATTCCTGTGACCCAAGCCACCCGGACCAGCCCAAGGTTAGGAGCCAAGCTCACTGTTCCTCCACACACAGGGGGAAGGCTGCCAAGGCAGAGCCTTGCTGCGGTGCTGAAGCACCCACAGTTATTGCACCTTTGGCTTAGTCTTTTAATTGGAACTTTCCCACGTTGCCCATGAGGTGACAGGAGCGATTCCGGGTGACCGGGTTACAGCCTGATGGGGCTCTCAGGACAGCCCCTGTCCTTGATGGTGCTTAGGACAAGCAAAGCCCAGGCATCTGGCGTAGCTGCAGTTTAATCCCTTAGACCTGGCAAGGTACATAGAGCTTCCTCACCCCTGAGACAGAAATGGAGCTTGTGATCGTTCTCTGTTGGCATATACTGTACGGTCACGTCACGTCTAGGGTATGGGAAAATGGCCTGTTTGCCTCTTTCCCTGCACTGCCTTGTGTCCCTTAAATGCCATGTAATTTCCCTCTGGTTATGTGAGTGTATATATATGCGTATCTGTGTATATATGTGTGTCCATATCTGTAGACACACATATGTATGTTTGTTTATGTGGATAAGTCTATTTCTGTGTGTGTATGTATGCGTGTATACATGTGTACATGTATATACACACATATATGTGTACGCTTTTTCATAGAAACTCATGAGAACATTTATGAAGAGTGGGTGAAGCCCCTGGAATGCCCCAGCATCTCTCAAATGTAGCCTCTAACTTCATTCCTGCTGAAGGGAACTGCGACAATTTTGTTCAGGTCTCAAAAGCTACAATGAAATCGATCACTGACTTGATTGTTTCTCCAAAACTGATCGCAAACCAATTTTTCGGAGTACGAAAATCGTAAAGAGTAGTTGTGATTTTGTTTTGATCAAACCAGTGTTGTTGGACTGGATCTCATTTCTGTTTTAATAAGGCAGAGCAATATCTAGTCTTGGATGAAAAAGAGGAATTCAGACTGTTCTCAGCAAAACTTATTTTGATATTAATATTCCAGCACTGAGGTTTTTTCATCTTCAAATTAAAGAAAGAGTAGTCTTACAGGTAAGGAGCTGAACATAAGACACAGTTTCTGTGCTCTGCAGCCTGCTTTCTGTTTGACCTTTGACCAGTCACTTAACTTCCCTGTGATTTAATTTTCTACCTTTAAAAAGGGATATGATGTTGACCTTTACCCGTCCCTCGCGTTTCTCGTTTAATTTGCTGACTGTCCAGGGAGGAGCTGCCCCTTGGCGTTACATGCGTTAGAGTCCCGCGGGGATGTTTGTCCCATACCATTAGTGATGGTAATAATACAAAGAATAATGGTAAAAAAAAAAGTCTGCTGATATTGTTTAAAACATTTGCACATTTACTACAGTCATTTCTTCTTTTAGTCTTTAGTTTCTTCACTACTCCTCTGGGAATATTTGGACAGGACAGAGACTAGGTCAATTTATTGGTAAGGAGCACAAATGAAAACTTATTGTAAGGGAGAAATATCATTTACCAAATTGTTGTTGTCCTTTCAAGAGTGTTAATTGGATGTAGGGAGCTGGGAAACTGGAAGTTCAGGAGCCAGATGCTCCTTCTGCTGTCAACACATTATTTTTTTTTTTAAACAGGAAACGAAATAAGAAGTTCTTTCTTTCCGGCACTTAGTGTGAGAGTAAACAGATTTGGTTCCTCACAGTAGCATGGGCACAGCGTAGTTAGCTCTTTATCAAGCAAAACTCATTTCAAGTGTAACTGAATTCTAATTTGAATGAAGTCAGCCAATTCCCCCATCATGTGAGCAACTGGAATTTTGCTGTAGCAGTCACACCGCATCTCCCATTCCAGCTCCTCGGTGAACGTAACACAGCTAGCAAACAACCCTAGCACATCTGAACAAAATGTCCTCAGTGATGTTCTCCATTACAAAAGTGGATCAAGTGGATGATTCAAAAGTTGGTGCTGGTCTTTTCTCTCTTCATGTCTTGCATTCCAGGTCATGTTAGATATAAACACAAAGGCACAAGAGGAAGTAAAAGCACATGAACAAGAACAACTGGACACGGAATTGGAAGGGGGGGTCACTGCTGAACTCCACTTGTAACTTCAGGTGACTTGATAGCCCCTTATAGGAAAACTCACTCTCAGTCTGTGAAGCCATTTATGCAGTTGTTACTGCTTCCACCAGAATACTGTGGTACTCTCCTAAGAATGCACTTTCAGTATATTTACACAAGTAAAATACGAGATGCACTGTGTTTCACTGGTCTACAAGAGGTGTTATCCTACCAGAGTATTTCAGTGAGTCAGTGGATGCTAAGTTCAGTAAGTGGTCAGGATGGCCCAAATCCAGGAAAGATACACTGCATTTGAAGTCACAGCTAATCTCCAGAACTTTGATTCCTCTGAATTCCATTTTCCACATAAAATTTTCTGCATAATTGTGGTTGCGTAATGAGCCTGTAACTGCCCAGGTCACTCTTGATACCTTATGATTTAAGCAGAAGTTCAGTCCACAATTATAGAGAAATATTTTGTCATCTAGGACCCACGTAGCACTGCATACCACTCCAAATACCTCCTTTTCCTCCTTCACTCTCCTCAAGAGTCTTCCAGCCACAGGAACAGTGTATTTTTAATCTTTAATCTCTTCGACGCTTCTTTTCAGTGGCATCAATGAGCAGTGGGAATCAGGCATACCCGCTCCTCTTTGGAATTCTGAAAAGGGCACATAGGTGCAGGTGGAATTTTCAGCCTGTCCTTGTGACAGCCCTATTCTACTTGCACAATACCTGCCGTGATTTGGGAGATGGTTAGGTACCTTGGCTACTAGGTGATGGTTCTGAAGTTGTTTCTTGCAGATGTCTGAAGTGCAGGTTGTCAGTGTAGGGCCAGCTGTGGGCATACTGAGGTTCTCAGAGTTTGTTTGCCCTTCAGATATGGAAATTCTTCTGTTCACATTCCCGTTCTCCTTTTCTTCCTTAGACGGGCAAGTTCAACAGCATCTTTCTTAGCAGAAACTTTCCCTTTCAGCATATTTTAATGTTAGTATACAATGCTATTCTTCCACCTTTATTTCTGTCTTTCTCAGTTTGTATTCTTCAACACCAGTGTTTCAGCAAGTTTCTGAAATCAGTCTAACATTTGACTTGATGTCTTCTGCTGATATTTCTAATATGTCCATTTTTTTCACAGGAACAATAACACCTCCTTTTTAAATTTTAGCATTTTTCATCTGATTTCTCAACACAATAAAAATTACATGCTGTCCTCGCTATAGTCTCAAGGCAACCACTTAAAGTATCTCATTGCTACGGAAAAAGTCTAGGCTCTTTCTCCTGTCCTGTTCTCTGTCAGTTCCAATTCACACAGAAGACCTTCTCACCAGAGTTTGGTGGTGTATTCGAGTCAGGGTAGGTGGCATGTCTGGGGATATATGCTAACATCCATGTTTTGTTGTCACTTGTAACCTGTACATTGCATAGTTAGGGCACCAGTCTAAGCTATTGGAGAGTTCATTGTCTGCCATTCCTTCTGATGTGTCAACAGATGCACTCAAATACTCACCCAGGATGTGTTTACATTCCCATTTTAATTCGTCACGAATGCCCTCACGGAGCAAACCTCGGAATAGCCCCCACTTACTGCACTTCTGACACGTTTGATAGGGTGTGCTCTCAGAGTGCATCATCTGGGTTCTGTTCAAGTGAAACTAAGCTGGAAGGCACCCTGAAATGTGAAGTGGGTGCTAGCTCTTCTGCACTGCCAGTTTCCACAGATCTGCTCCTGATGCACCTACGTTATCTCCTAATGTATTCGTAGTCACAGTTTGTTGCGGAGAACTAGAGGAAACTTGAGACGTTGTGAGATTTGCTGCTAAAATAGTGTATTATGCCAAAGATTGCAATGAGCTAAGCAGGATGAGACACTTCATCTCTCTCCTTTCCATTCAGAAGGAAATTTTAAGCAGATGGGAAAGATAGAGGTATCTTAACTTTTTAAAGATGTTTGAAATGGCTGAGAGGTGTGGAAACTGTAAGGGGAGAGTTGGTGCACAAAAGATAGGTAGTCTGGTAAAGAACACGTGTTTATCTCTGAATCTACAACTCGTTACAGAAGTGTTTGCCGAAGAGAGATCAGAGATTTGCCATGAGTTTTCTTGAAAGTCAGGGCAGTGGAGACTCTGAGGGGGACCAGCATTTCTTATGCTGACAATGAGCTATGGGAAATTTAAGCAAAAGAACTTTACTGACATTCATAGAAGTGTAATTCCTGCTGCTGGAACTTTGTGACTTGTGGTATGTAGGAGCACTTCTTAGCTGAACGTCATTGTCTCTTCTTGCCTTAGAATGTCTGCAGGGTTAACACAGAGCAGCTTTAATTCTTGATTATCATTTATATATAGTGTTAAACCATCAGCTGACTTTTGCTTACCTAGACTCTGTTGTTTACTTGGCCCTGTTCAAGTTCTGCTTGTCCAAGGAAATGATATTATTCGCATATCCACATTGTCAGATGCCTCATGCTGGAGGTTTAGGAACTGACCAGAGGGAGCGTGTGTACTGTGCGCGCCAGTGCTTGTGTGGAAGTATGTGCCATTTCAGACAACTTAAAAGCATGTGGGAGCCACCATCCTTCAAATGCAAGTTTGGCAAGCAGAGCAGTGGTGTAGTGTATGCTCTGAAGCTGGGAAGCCAGAAAGGTAGAAACCTGGAAAAGACAACTTTGTATGATTTTTCACTCTTTGTAGGGGAAGATTTAAAAATTCTTAATGCACAGAGGCCTTGACTGTATAGCAGTTCCAAATTATTGCTGTTTTCCTTTGATTGGATATGGACTTTAGTGTTCATATCAGTTACAGTCCTGTTAGTATCTGAGAGGTGCAGCCTTGCTAACTAAACAGACTTCACTAGTTCAATATGGTAAGGTAAGGTTTCATTGCAGCTCTCATGTTGGGCAGTTATGAGACACAGTTCTAAATGGCAGGTGCTTTAATGCCGGTGTCAGGGTCTACAGTGACAAATAGTCACCACTGCACAAACACATTTATTTTACTACAAGACGTTTTCCTGGGGAGGAGGGAGTGCCAGTCAGAAACCGGAGGCCCGCTGCGCTGTTGCTGGCTGGGACAAGCATTTTCCATGGTTGTATCCACAAGGAGGCATTCCTTGCAGGAAGAAAAGTAGTAGTAACGACAGATGTCTTCTGCTTGTGATTAGGCAAAAAGTGGGAGACATGAAATGTGACCGAAGTGCAAGACACATGATGTGCTATACAACCATATTTTTGCCATCACATTTTTTGTGATTACATGAAAGGCCATTTTCACAGTCACATACTTACTTGTCTGTTTACACTACAACCTGTTGGAAGCATCGAGTGCATTTTCACACTGCGTAGTTTCAGAACGTGATGACTGTGACATCTGAACCTAATCTCAGTTGAAAGGGCAATGTTTAACCATAGTCGCTGCTACTAATTAAAATAAATACTCATTTTAATTCTGCAAGTGAAAGGAAGGAAAGGGTGTGTGGAGAGTTAGTTTCCATATCCAGTACTCGCACTAATCACGTTCCTGCTGTCTGTGGACAGAAAGAGAGCTTAGTGCTCAGACAGTGGAAAAACGACAGCTCACTTTTCTAGGACTCACAAGGGATTTTTCCAGAGCCATGGATCCTCATGGAGAATGGGGATGATAGTGACTTGGAAGTGGAAGCTGTGAAGATCCAGCGAAGGTAATGGATGTAGACAGCTTCCTCCTCAGCAGTAATGTAGGGGTTGGTTAAAACAGCACATCACAAAACCATGAAATGATTATGCAGAGTCATTGCTTTTTATACAGAAATTATATTCAATTTTTTCATCATCCATTGCCAAATACTCTTTTGATTTCGTGGGGTAAGCTCTCTGACATATGGGCGTGCCAGCTTCATGAGCTGTTTGATTATAGATACATAGTATTGGATGATAAGGTAGAGTTAATAAGCTGTAGTCAAATGCAGGCATTACTTGGTCTTGACTTATTTCCTGAAGCTGCATTAATTCAGTCCTCAATTATTCCATGCACATGTGGATTTAAAATGCAGGAACAGCTGAAATGGGAATCTCTTGAGATATTGCTGTTGCCAAAATGTAAGTACAGTATTTGAAGTAATGCAATCATGTCATAGCCCTATAGAATTCCTTGTTCCTGAGATTTTATGTATTTTCTTTGCTGTCTGTAATTTCAAAATTTGTTCATTATATTTTCAGTAGTATTGTGCCTTTGTGGACAATCAGTTTAACTCATAATTTTGAAGAAATATTTTGTACCTTTTACACGATTTTTACTTCAAGGTTTTGTTCTCCATGTGTCATTGTTACCTCTTGCTTTCCACATCCAGTATGGCTCTTAACTGAACAAATAAAGCTTGTGTCATTTACTTTGTTATGACTTGAGTGAGATCCTTTGGGTGGCATGCCATCGATCTTTTACAGTGTGTGTTAAATACACAATGTTAGTTTTGCTGTTCTGCCACAATTTTCTGCTTTAGCAGAGATGATTGCTATGCCCTAAGTGCTCTCCTCCAAGTTCTTCCTTAGGTACAATGATTAGCTTTGCTGAGTCAGTCTCAGGTTTGAAAAGCATGTATGCACCATCTTAATTTCCATAAATATGCTCCTGAGTGATTTGAATGTAATGTTCACAGCATGTACTTTGGGTAGTCTGGTATGTGACCATTCCCTTTCCAAGCATCAGTCAGTTTCCTTTCTCAATGTAGCTTTTCACAAGTCTTTTGATTACTGTATATCCATAATCCTTGAGCTTTACTGAAAAAAAAGGGGGGGATTGTGTATTAATTCTTAAGAACATTTCCTATTTTCTCCCTTTCTTTCTGCATTGTAGCAAGAACAAATGTTTTCACAGATCTACCTTTCTTTATCCCTTAAGAATACACTGATCTGCAAACATTTTCATTATTCATTCTAAATGATTTTTACCATCTCCGCTTGGTTTGGCCTGGTTCACCAGATGGTGTATTTTGGGGCCCTTTTGCATCACCTAGTTTTTCCTGTGTCTGCTGGCTTTTTCTAATCATTGAAAGACAAATGTCCTTCTGTCTCTTCCTGGTGATAACCTAGTCAGTTGTCCACCCAGACAATACCTCAAAAGTCCTTAAATTTTATCTCCCATCAAATATAGGGACAAAGTGCTCCAGGTGCCAGAAATTATTTGCCACACTGCTATGCACCTAATCTGTCATCTGCATTTTCTGAGAAAGGCTAGCAGCAGATACTTCAGTGGAAGATGCAGGATGCTCCAAAGAGGTTTCAACAGAGAAGTTTTTTCCTAATCCCTTCAGTTACAGTGGTGTGAGCCCTCGACAGCCTGTGTCACCTCCAAACTTAAAAAATAAATTCTGCATAATGCATCTGGGACTAGAGAAAATGTTAATACAAAATCCATTTTATCTACATGGGCTTTCAAAAGGGAAATAGCTGCTGCTTTTGGGAAATAGAAGCCATTGAGAGAAAAGCTTCCGGAAATAAATTTGCTCTGTATTAAATAGCAATAATGACCTTGAATCCATCATATATTGTATCATGTTGTTATTGGAACCCGTTGCACAGCTGCAGAACTGTTTTAGGCTGTGAAGGTCATTCTGTTATTCGGCCGTGTGTCGTTTAAGGTACATGCTTGTAAACAAGGGTGGTTACCTGTGATCTGCCAGTGCAAGAAATAGCAGTCCATCTTGTACTCCTTCACCTTTCTGTTCTGTTCATTTAACATAATCTCACTTAATAACTTCTGCATGTTTATATACTAAGATTTCACCTGCTTTGAGATTCCTGAAGACTCAAAGATGTGTTCTTCAACGTGCACTGGGATCTAGATGTTGTAACATGGTCTCTTGAACATGCTGTGGGTATGTGGCACAAAGAGAATCTAGAAATTCCATGGTTTAGATTTTTGAAATAAGTAAATAGCTCTGACCACTAGTTCTGAACCATGTTAAAACACTCTTGTGATGTTCCAAAAGTACAAAGGAGTCTACAGCCATTCTAAAAGAGAACATGAAATTTCTCAAGGCATGGAAAGAATCTGGGCTGAGCTGAAACTCTTCCTTCCCCGTGCAGTTCATCTGGCACACAGGACACAAGACAGGAATGAGCAGAGGATAGTATTCAGAAATTCTGCATGGAAAAATGAGCCTTACCCTTCTCATTCTAGACAGACTTCACACAAGCATGCTCAAAAAATGCCTGTATTTCATTTTTCACCAGACCACTCTGGAGAACGTATCAGAGAAACTGCGGAGACTAGAAGATTGCCAGATGTCCTCTCTGCCTGCAAAAGCCATCAGAAATAAAGCTTCAGCTGACTTGATGTAAGTGCTTGGATTCTTGAAAAAAATGTACTAATTATGTTTTTATGGGAGATAGTTTGTTAATTAAACATTGAGAAAAAGTTCAGAAGAAAGAAGCACAATCTAGTCTGATTAGATGAAGAATCCCTGGAAGAGCAATCTTAGATCTGTGTTCTGAAACTGTTAAGTGGACAACATACAGTTATGTGTAGACTTAGAGAAAGCAGTGAGAAAATATTTTTGTTGTGAAGTGTGAAACAGCCGGCTTATAACAGAATCTGTTGACCTGCAGTGTCATTATTTGTAAACAACATTTGTGTATTACAGCAGTCTAATAGAAATGTTTGGCTGGAAGTGATAAGCATTACGATTATTACTGGTAAGTATTATTGATTACTATAATAACTGAAAAATAGAACAGATGGAAGTAATTGTGCACCAGCAGTATTCCTAAATAAACTCCAAATGACAAAAATTAAATGAATTTTATTTTGATACATAGTATCCATATATTCCACGCATAGCAGCCTAGTCAAGTTCTGTTTGATGGCAGCTGCTGAGTGCTTTGGACTTCTGAAAAACTCAGTGTTTAAATGAGATGACTACTTACAGATTATAAATGTCATTTTATGAGAACACCATTAATTGTAAAAACTCTGTGTTGGGACTGCTGCCTTTAGCTTGGGGCGGCCATAGTGGAACAGCACTAGCTTTTCAGTAATGTCTGCTGGTGGTTTCTGAAACTGGATAGTATGTGAAAAGGGAGGACTTAAAACCAGGTAAATTCAGAGTTTACCAGTTCGTGTAACTGCACCTTATCTTTCTTTTCCTTCAGAATTGGTTACTTGTAGCCTTGTTAATTAGCAAGCTGCAAATTCAGTAGCAAGGAGAGGCAATGAGAGCAGTTGTGCTTACAGCAGGGAGGCAGTCTTTAGGGTACAAGCCTAACTGCAGGTTGCTTTCTTCTGGCATTCACATTGTTGTCAACAGTAAAAAACATGTCTTGCTTTCAGGAATCCAGATCTGTTGAATTAAATAAAAGGCATGCAAGACAGAACTTACATTTCAGAACTGATTACCGGTCTGCAAACTGCTACAGGAAAAGCGGGAATCCAGCTGACCTGGTCATCATAATCAGGAATATGACCATCACTGATAAAGTCATTGGCGCAAACACTGAAAACTCAACATTTACATTCATTGGACAATACAAAATCATCCAGTTTCCTGCCTTGGCTGTGGACGACAGCATCAGTGGGTTTTGTATACCAATTTAAAGATTCTGAGTGGTGTTCCTACAAAGTCTGTTGAGCTCACTCAGCAGACTGAGACAGAATCACCTAACAAAGATTCTCATCTGCAAGCATCAAACAAGTATTTAACAACAGGATAAAGAAGCTTTGGCATATTTAGAAGGTACACAGTGAAGAATATAACGGCTCTGAAATGTTTACAAGAATGATCATGAGCAGTGACATGGGTGAGACGGAAGTTGTCTCTGATGATGATTGTTCATGAAGACTCAGCCTTTCCTTTTGGCATTTTTCAAGCTTCAGAGTCCATCCTGCATGATCTACTAACCTTCAAGTTCATTATGGTAAAGAAACTGACATTGTGAAAAACCATAGATAAACTTTTTTTACAGCTCTTTCCAAGGAAATCACTTTTCATTGTTAGAAGAGAATTAGGAAGCAGCATCCAAGTTATCAGAGTCATTAGTGAAGATTGCCAACTAATTAATAACTACTTAATTGAATTTGCTTTTGAAGAAGAGAGCCCTCAGAAGTTTCTGGATCATCAGTGTTGTTCTATTTGGATCCAGAGGTCATGTCAGTTTACAAAAAGACTTTGTATATATACACCTTGTGTCTTGAGTCAGCTGATGCGAGGCCTGAGTATTTCATGGAAGAAGAAGCGATTAAGGTGATCACACAAATGGCACCATCTTTACAAGTGGTATCATTCATTATACAAGCTGAAAGGTAGTGTGTGAGCACACAGGTAACATCAGTGCCTCATGACTACTTATCATTAGCTGTCTTTCCAGGTAGAGGGTGTGTCTTTGCAGAATTTGATTTTATACAAGCAGCAGCAACAGTTTATAAAGAACAAAGAGTCTGCAGATGCTCAGATTGTCGCCTCTCACCAGGGAGCTCTGTCAGTGAAGCATCTCAAATTTGATGTTTCGATGGTTGAGGGAATTTTGTATCACTTCACATAAACTGTTTTCTGGAATTCGGACCAGTCAGTACTGTGATTATGTCCTGATGCTGGGTTCAGTTAGCAGTGAACTTGCTAAGTGTATTTGGGAAGTTTTAAGCTGCTCATGAAGCCATGTATCTGAAGTGAGAGGAAAAAATACAAGACTGGAAAAAAGCAACGTCACTTTCTTGAGATGTATGACATTCTCTGTCAGAAGATAAATGTGTGCTCACAGTGTCCCTGAACTGAAATTCAAGCAAGAATTTGATGATCAATAGAGAAACTGTCTGAAGTGATCAAACAATTTTTTCCTCACCAAAGTGAACTGTCTAATAAAAAAGAAATTTTAACAGTGTTTTGAATTCTGTTAAAAAGTTACTGAGTCATCTTAGTTACACACAATACATTCAAGAACTGCATGCATGCATGCACAGTCATGCCTGGAACCAACACCAGTACCTAGAGAATTGTAAATAAGAGTAACATCGGTCAAACTACTTGCTGTAGCTCCTCAAGAGCCCCAGAATTTCCCAGTAAGCCATGATCTAGATTGGTCTGATCAACTGTACCAGGCCCTTCCAAGGAATTAGCTTTCTGACTGTGATAGCTTTTGGCTTGAAATACCTTGAGATTATTTTAATCACAAATACCTGAGGTAGTAATATGAATTCTTCATCATTTATTTGCAACTTAATAGTATCAGACAGCTGAATTTATTTGTGTCTGGTGAGACCCATTGCACACTGCTGAACCCAACATGGTGAAGACAACCAGCAATGCACTGCAGGTATTCTTGAAAGGCATTGCATGCTAAGACTTTTCAAATTCTCATTGTCCTGTGTAGCACTCCTTGTCCAGTTTACTAGCATCAGCTCAGCAAGAGGCGTCTTAGTTCAGAGCTGTCTGATCTTAACGCTGTCATACCTGAGGCAATGCAATACCAGCAAAACCAGACTGGATTAATCTCAGCCATCCTTACGTTCCTTTTTGCCGCAAGAATTTATATGTGCTAGAAACTAAGGAACTGAACCAAGTGGCTTCCTTCAACAATTGTCAGAGTCATCAGACCTGTCATATATAGTCTGTGTCCATCATCCACATACTTGTTCTTTGACACGGTAAGCTTACAGAAGTAGTTAATGGATTAGTGTGACTCTTCTAACTTTTAGTACAATGGAAAAAAATTAGTCACATATAAGAAATAAATAATATGTGAGAAATTCCCTGCTGGGTCAGCCCATCTAGCAGAATATTCTGACTGTCTAGAAAGTGCATATGAACCTGGCGTCTTCTGGTCGTCCATCCCCTTTGCATTTCCCCAGTATCAAGAACTGTCTCATCAAAGATGTTATGGGGCACATCCCTGCCTAGTTCTGTCAGTATCTGTTTACGGACATGTTGCCCATGAACTCATCTAATCCCTTTCTGAACATCTCAATACTGTCTCACCTCCCAAACTATTTTTTGTAATTCCTTACATCAGGTAGTGCCTGCAGGATCAGTTCCCAAAGAACAGACCAGCAAAGTGAAACCTAGACAGATAATCCTTCTTGGCCTAACCAGAACACACTTTCTTGGCTGGGCCTTGAACCGAAGGCATTTTGTGTAGCAGTTCAGGACTGACCAGAATGTCATTCTTCGTGACGAGACAGTACCTGTCTCTTAGTGAAACAACAAGATAAGTGGTGATTTTGACAGAACAAGACCGTGAGTAACCTGATCAAACTTTGAAGTTGCCACTGGGCTAGATGACATCCACAGGTCCTTTCTATCCTGAATTATTCTATTATTCTGCTCCAAAGCCGAGGAAGAGCAGTCATGAACAAGACAGGGAAAAAAGAAGACGACAGAACTAAGGCTGGATACTAAGGAAGAACTAAGAAAAGGCAGCACAGACATGTTAGAACAAAATCAGAAGGGCAAAGGACAAAGCAAGAAATCACTATCAAAATACATAAAAAGCCAGAAGAACCCTTCCTTAAGTATTGCAATAGCAAGAGAATGAAGGGAGACTGAATGGAGAGAAAGCCATTAACAGATGATGCTGTGCTAAACGTCTATGTCACTTCAAATTACGATGAAAAGTTGAAGTGCATTTAGCTGCTTAACACAATTGTGAGCACTAGTAGCAAAAGGAGAAAGCGTCAAGACAGGACAGGAAAACCAAGAGGTAAAACAGTTAGATTAACTTAACGTGTTACTACTGGTCTGGCTTCAGTGTACTTAGAGAATTGGCTGATCAGATCTCAGTGCCATTTCCTGACATCTTTGAGAACTTGTGGATGATGAGTGAGATTGCAGAAGAGTATAGATTGGAAATGTAATACGTATTCTTAAACAGAAGGAAAGAGGGACTTGTAGATGAGGAGTTCAACATAAGTTTCTGTGAAAATACTGGAAAATGATACAGTATTTGTGTACACCTGGAAGAACACAAAGGGGTGAATACTGCCAGCATGGAGTGTTCTTGTTCCTATTAAAAAAATCTTCAAGACTAAGCAGTCCCAGATTAATTTGTTGTCCAGCCATAACAGGACAACAATACTTGTGGTTATGGGATAAGCAGAAGTCACTTACTTGATTGGAATGAAATTTTTTTATACAGCTTCATATGACATGCTCATATCAAGACTAGGAAAATGAAACTCCTATGGGTATTCAGCTCCTTGGAAACTCATCAAAGAAGAGCTCTCAAATGAGGGACTTCCCAGGGTTCCGCTCTTGGAAGTCATGTTTTAATTAATAACTTGGATGATGGAATAGAGAATATACTCGGCAAATTTGCAGATGTCACAGAAATGGTACGAATTATCAGTTTGTTGGAGGACATGGTTACATTTCAAACTGACTGGGATGAATCAGAAATATGGTCTTTAATCGGTTTCAGTCTGACAAGGACAAGGTCACAGATGAGCACTTAGGCAGGCCAGATCACTGCAGAAATATAGACTGAGTAACTAGGTAGGTGGTAATTCTACAAAAGAAGGAAACTGATGGTTACAGTGAATTGTGAGATGAACATAGGTCATGCTGTTGAGAAAAGCCCACACATCCCACGAGGACATACAAACGGGAAGGAGGCACACAAGGTAGTCCTGCCGTCCTGTTCTAGGCTGGTAAGGCTTCAGCTGTAATTCTGTGCCCATTTTCAGGTACTGCACTGCATCTCAAAACAGACACAGGTGGTACAACTAGAGAAAACGTAGAATGCTAGCAAGAATGGTGAGAGGCTTAGAAACCTTGTCGAAGTATATGTTGAATGAGTGTGGTGGTTATAGACTAGAGAATAGAAAAGTCAAAGTGCTGGCAGTGATCAAGCAAACAGTAAACAATTGCTGCAGAGAGTAACAGAGTAAACTGATGTTGGTGACTGTGTGGATAGAAAATAATATATGCAATTAGTTAAAACAAGGCACATTTAGGGAAGTCTCCTGATGGAAGGGAAAACACCAGACTGGCTTAGCTGCAGAGCAGCAGCTATGTAAACCTCTGCCGGGAGTGATGTAGCCTTCAAGCAAAATATGACAGACTATGGGACTTCCAAAGTGGGGTTTTTTTTGCTTTATTTTGCAATGAACATTGCTGTCATTGTTCCCTGTTAGAAATAATTCTACTTTGTTTGAGATAACTGAGGAGAATTAAGGATGGGAAGAAGAAAGGCAGTCTAGGTATCAGAGCTCTTGCAGGGAGGGGAAGATCCAGCCAGGCTCCTGTAATTTTTTTAAGTACTTGGGTTTTTGAACAGCTGCCTTCCACATTTCATGTGAGAGCCTGCCCCCCTCAGGCTACATCCCTTTCTGGATGAATATCTGAATATTCTTGAAAGTGGCACTACTGGAGCAAGACAGGTAGCGCGCATGCAGGTCCTCGGCAGCCTTAGCCCAGGGATCAGCACATTTGCCTGAGATGTGAAAAAGAAGGATGAACAGATCCATCTTCTGAATCGAGCAGAGGATGTCTCCTATGTATTATATGAGTGCTTAAAATACAAGCCTGGAGATTCTTTTTAGAAGGGGAAATCAGAATTTGTGATTACAATTGACTTAGACAACAACTCAATGACAATTAGATGCTGATTCCCTAACAGGAGGGTGCAACAATCATAGAGCTGTGTGGGCGTGTACATTTTGCCACTTTTTATCTACATTATCAGCCCTTGTTGTCTCCTAAGTCCCATTCATAATTTCTGAGAGTGCCTTTCTTAAGCGGCTGTTTCTACTTACTTTGAGTTTGGGCACCTGTCAGCTACGGATTCTGCTGAACAGCAGGATGTTCAAGACTTGTAACACTTAAATGTCCTTGAAACTCTCCAGCACAAGCCCACCTCTATTTTATGGCATTACTTGTGTCTCAACAGCTCTCTCTTTGAACTTCAGACACAACAAAAAAAAAAAAAAAAAAAAAAAAAGCAGGGGAAAAAAAGAGAACTTCGCACACGGAAGAGCTCCATGGAATATGGAGTGGATTGTAATCGGTCTGGTCTGTATACTGAAAACTTCCTGTGCCCCAGAGCCACAAGTGTTTCCAGTATCCAGACAGGCCAGAGAAGAGCATATGTTTGGAAAGGCTGGCCTGCAGAAGATGGCACTGACTGCCCAGTGATCTCACTCCTCCGCTGTGCAACAGGGCTGGGCTGACGGGCTGGGCTATTTTGGTGATGTTGGCCTCAACAGCTTCCACTGGCTCACTTCCTCCCGGAGCCAGGGTTTGGGTTACCCAGCAGTGCCAGCAGACCCTCGTTGCCAGCCACGTGACATTTCGCTGGCATGGAAACTTCATTTGGATTGGGTGTAAGCTGCGTGCAGCATGAGGCTAGCCTCTGCTGAAATAGAAAGCCTAATGATTTTTGCAGGCCTTCTCTCAGAGCGAACTACACTTAGTTCTTCTACAGTATATGCTCTCTTGATTTCCTAATTATGGCTGAAAATATTCTATATAGATCATAAAGGATTATTTAAAAATAGTAGCAGAAGGTCTTGTTTCATTTGATTTGCAGTCTCTTAGAAAGAAAACCATAAGGGCTTTCTCATAGATTTGCTTCTTTGGAAAGATGAACTTTTTACCAAGGGTCATCAAAATACTGAGCCCTCACGTTTGGAATTTCTTTCTTAGGAAAAATGAAAACACATCATATGACATTGAATATCAGTGGAATGTAGTATTTCTATATTTAATTAATACACTATTCTTTTCTCATAAGTATTTTAATACATGCTGTGTCAAGCACGTTGTTTACAATGGATTTTTCTTAAGTACAAGGTTCTTTTCATACAGATATTGGCTCTATTAACATGGTTTCTTCAAGCTCATGTCTAAGTTTTAAATCCTTCTGGAATTGACACCAACTGTCCATTTTGACATTTGTTCATTAGTTTTCTCTCAATGGAAGCATTCTCCTTCCTTCAGCTGTTGTAGCAATTTTATATTTCACAATGTCTCCTTAGAAGACCCTGCTGAACATTTTTCCTGATTTTGGAGACCCAGTTAATACAACAGCCCAAAGTATTTCACAGATCCTTTAGAGCAACTTGCCACTTGTTCCAGTGCACGTTCAAAGAACAAAAGCTTCAATGTGACCCCTTGCAAGTTCTTTTTTTTTTTTAAATCAGAATCAATTACTTCTGTAGATCAAGACAAGTCATTACAACTATTCATCCAAGTCATGCTTCCCTTTGCTAACCTGAAGAAAGCCAGTCACACCTCACCTGACTGATTTAGATGTGCCTTTACTTTGGAGAGCTTTGAGTACCTGCTTGTGCACGCATGCGTGATAAAAACCATGTGGATGTGGTATATCATAACAGGGATCACAAGTTAGAAAAAAATGTTGGCATCTTAAGTTAATTCTTGTCATCATTCTATTATTCCAGACACAGATCTATGCTAGTTTTGGCTGGGATAGGGTTAATTTTCTTCGTAGTAGCTAATATGGGG
>Ga0181612_121403_pt1 | contig 16460 bp, 9 predicted proteins | sample HoacroProtozoa21_FD_119630 | JGI IMG/M metagenome (GOLD analysis project Ga0181612, IMG submission 119630) | Hoatzin crop microbial communities from Cojedes, Venezuel. Combined Assembly of Gp0051906, Gp0051904, Gp0051908
CAGGTCATTGATGAAGTTAAACAAGACTGGGCCCAGTACTGACCCCTGGGGGACACCACTAGTTACCTGCCTCCAACTTGACTCGGCACCGCTGATGACAACCCTCTGAGTTCTGCCATTCAGCCAGTTCTCAATCCACTTCACCGACCACTCATCCAGCCCACACTTCCTCAGCTTCCCTAGGAGGATGTTATGAGAGACTGTGTCGAAAGCCTTGCTGAAGTCTAGGTAGACAACATCCACGGCTCTCCCTTCATCTGCCTAGGGACTGCAGAGTTTTACTGCAGCTTCCAGCAGCTACCCCAGATGAGGGTGGCTCGCAGGTAATTCCCATGTCTTACCTAACAACAGCTCCATACTTGCCGTTCGGAAATGTTAGGGTATTGCAGGTAAAACTGAATGGCATTGTTGAGCCAGTGGAAACCTATTGTAGATTTTCGTTAGTTACAGTAGGAAATCAGACAGCAGTGATGATTTGTGGATACATTTAAGAACCTATATTTAGACATCTCAAATGAAACTCTACACGCTTGGTCTGAATCTTCTGTACAAACATACGCCTTCTATCCCTTACAGGCAACCTTACAATTCATACAGCAGCAGATTTCTTTTAGCCTTTTGTCTCCTACAGAAATCGACCTTCTTCAAAGAGGGTAGCTATAGTCTTATGCAGTCTGTGGTGTGTGGAAAGTTGCGAATACCCACATTAAAGACAAGCACTGACAAGAAAATGTTGTATGTTACTGAAAATTGTACTAACCCGCAGTTCAATTTTCAATATTTTATTTGATATAAGTTATTAGTGTTAGAAAATTCTTTTTCCATTTCTTGAGTATCACTCAGACCTATGAAGACCAAATGTTTTTTAATTCTATGGACTTAGACACTCAAAATCTCTTGTTGTAAAGTTGCTATACACAATCTTCATGTAATGAGAATGGCATAGTTCAACTGCTTATGAGTATTCAGCTTCATAAAGATCAGTGGTCAGCTAAGGGAAGCGTTTACTTAACTAGCTTAATCTAGGCTAGAATGTTTTAGCCTTCTTGAGATCGTGACTGGAGAAAACCCAAGGTGATCTGGTTGATTTAGGAGAATCTGCTTTTTTTTTTGTAGAAAAAGGCTGACTGACAGATTTGGGAGACAAAAGCGAGGTGCTGTGAGCCATTCAGGCTGTTTCTCCCAAGTCAAAACTTAAGAAGCAAGCCTCATGCTTAAAACTGCAGAAGGTGTAGGCAAGCTTAACTTGTATATTAGGTGTTTCTCAGAAACCATGCTCTTTCTGTAATGCCAGAGATATGTACTATTAAAAGTTACTGTAGGAAAAGCTTTGTGGAGTCTTAGTATCTGTTACAAACTGTTAGGTACAGTTCTCTCCAGACTCCCTGCCTAAATTCCCAAGTCATCCATTGGGAAGAAAGCTGAAAGCTTGACAGATCTGGTGCTCTGTTAGTGAGACCCAAAGATAAATAGAAATAAATACTTCAGCAACCATGATTACATGAGAAGCAACTTGTTTCCAAAGTCCCTAGATATGGAAGTTCGTGACTGAGTTAAGTTTGATGAAGGAGGCTGTTAAAACCATCCAAGCTGCATTTGAAGTGCGTCCAGATAGTCTTCAATGGGAGAAAAAGAATATGAGGATCAAAGAGCATAGATGGGCTTCCAGTCATTTGTAAAATGTAATGCATTTTGTTTCATAAAGAAATCATTTATACCAGTCAGCTGCTTTTCTTCATTTTCAAGATCTTGCTAGAGAAGCTTCTGTGGTGGGCTGAACTTGGTTGGCTGCTAGACGCCTCAACAAGGCAGCGGGAGAAAACAAGATGGAAAAGCTCATGAGTTGTCATAAAAAAAGGAAATTGATTCACCGGTTACCATCATGGGCAAAATAGGCTCAGCTTGGGGAAGATGAATTTATTGCCAACGAAAGTAGAACTGGATGGTGAGAAACAAAGATAGAAGCTGAAATGCCTCCCAGCCCCTCACTTCTTCCCAGGCTCAACTTCTATCCTCCATTCCTGACTCTTCTGCCGCATCCCTCCCAGCGGGGTGGTGGGATTTGTGGTCAGTCCATAATAGCTCCTCTCCTCCTCATGCTCTTCCCCTGCTCCAGGCTGCGGTCCTCTGTGGGCTGCAGACCTTCAGGAGAAAAATCTGCTTCTGTATGGATTCTCCAGGGGCCGCAGTTCCTCTCGGGAAAACCTGCTCCAACACAGTGTCCTCCACAGGCTGCAGGGGAATCTCTGCTCGGGTGCCTGGAGTACCTCCTCCCCTCCTTCTCTCACTTCGGTGCTCGCAGTCCTGTTCCTCACACTTTTTTTCCTCACTGCCCTGCAGCCTGGGCATGGTCAGCCATCTCCCTGGCCATGCTACTGCAACCTGAGGGAGGCTGGCCTGTATAGCCTGCCCTTCTTAGTCTTCATACTGTCTTCTCTTGCTTTCTTAGCCACTTTTTGTTACACCAGCTGACACGGGATCAGCTCACTGTGTTCTGCTTAATGCCGTTTCTTTGACCATAAATATCTTTAGTTAGTGCTCGCTTCAGTGAACTGACTGGATTTAATCCTTTGATTTCATGCATGAAGCAACACCTTGTTTTCAGTGTAAAGCATGCAGATGTTTGAAACTTTACTTTGGAAGGTTTTTCTTTTCTTTTTTCTCCCCTTTTTTAAGGGTAGAAGATGCTTTACACGGTTGGTGGCACACACGTTGTCAACATCCGTATTCGGTTGCTTTCATTTTTCATTTTGTTCTCTGCTTTTGACTATTTTCTGATTACCTGCAAATTTTGAAACTATATGATGGCAATTTTCAAGGCAGTGTTACTTACAGGCTTTATATCTATTATAAGCTAATTTATAATTAAATAATAATACAGATAAGAATGCTGCACTTAGCATCCCACTGTTACTTTATACCTTGTGTAATAAACTAGAATCATACAAAAGCAACTTTTTATGCACCAAGTGGATGAAAATGAGTTAAATGATGATCACAGAGCTAATTCTAAACTACCATCAACATAAAATGACTATCTTTCAATTTTAGCCCCAGAAGGATCAGCTTTGGGGTTTACCTGTTTTAATGTTTGCTTTTAAAAGCCGCTCCTTTGGAAGTGCTAAATTATGGCAAGAAGGTCTTCCTGGTGTGCAACACATTAGAATGCTCGTAAGTTGGCTGTTTTCTCAAAACTCACGTCTCATATTGTGCTGCCTACCGTTTCACTTGGCTAAGGCCTTCAATTTGTTTGACAGCAATCTGCTATCAAATCAATAGCAGTTTTAGTGTTTTATTTTAGAGCTGCTCGTAGGCAACTAAGAACTCTACTTTTTGGCCACATCTATGTTATAAATGCAGATACTATAATGTTTATGGGCTGAGAAATCACCTTTTCCTCCTTGCTTCTATTGGTTTTATTTTTCTGTCCTTTTAAGTATATAACCTGCCCAGCATATATTTTAACCTTAATTACTATTTCTTAGCAGTTTATCTTGCTGAATAGCTGAAAGGTATGTAGTTTCAATCTTTTTTCTTTCTTTATGTCTGATAGCTTTCTGGATGGCTAACTAGCTGCCCAGTAATTTCCTTTTCCAATTTAAATGTCACACAGTATAGTATTAAACAAGTGCAAAGAACTTATGATTCCTGTGCTTCAAACAGCAAGGAAAGAGAGTAACGTAGTATACAGCAGCTTTTAGGCTTCTGTCTTGTAAACTCTTTGGGGTGACGAAGTATGGCAAATACCGTAAGTATTTCAAAAAGAAAAGTTCCTTGTGCTTGCAAACCAAGTGGCATGGCATAGTCTGAGCAACCTTTTCAAACAAAATGCTTAAATCCCTATATATGGTAATATTTCTTATGGAGGGTAAGTAAACATATGTAGATTTAGAAACTGAAGAGTCACTTCTGCTTTGCTTTAATTGGAAAGACAGCCATTAAAGTCATACAGAAAACTTGGTGCTATAGTCTGACTTATGCAGAGCATGACGTTCAGTGGGGTTCTTAAATTTTTCAGTTCTGCCATATTCTGCAAGCAACAAATGCTTATAAGGCTAGAAATACTCTGGCACCAGAGTTCAGGGGAAAAAAAAAGTTTCTTCTGGTGGTTGAATGGTAAAGTTCAGAATAGTTTTTGTTTCCTTAAAATAGGCAGAACAAAAAAAGGTGAAGGATTTGCAAATAAAAGATTGCAGTGCCATATGATTGTTACAAAAGCTACTGGACATGCTCTGTTTCCATTTAGAGCTTTAGTGTCTCACATTCAATCTGCCACTGTTTTCTGCTGTGTACGAAGAGTCCTAGTAAGCTCATTTTTTAGGTGGTTTGTCATAGTGCACATGTGTGTGTGGGGGCTTGTTAATGTCTTATGCTGATTTTGCCCGAAGAGATGTAAAGCTTGCCAAAAAGCATTTTTCTTAAAAGAGAACGATAACTCTGAATCTCCAAATGCTGCCTTTCTTTTCTGAAGAGAAAAGCCCAAACCTGAAGAAAAAATCTCAAACCCAAAGAAAAAAACCCAAACCGAGGAAAGGAAGTAGTTTCCTCTGAAGTAAGTTTTATTTGCCTGTGCATCATCTCTGTTCCAAATGCAACAACCTTTGATATGTGACAAGACAACCCAATTTCCAGCACACTTGTTTCCTCTTAATTCCTGACATTTGTCCTGCTTTCTCCATATTGCCTCTCTCTGAAATCTCTTCCACTTGCTATTGCCTCAAATTTTTCTCTTCACCCTACTTTTAACCTTTCTACCTGTTTGTCCATGTCCTCTTGGACATTCTTTCTTCATGACCACCTCATCCCACAAGTCTTCCCTCTTACCCTGTGGTCTTTTGTCTAGAGACAATAAAGAGCTGAAGTGGTTAAGAGAACTTTATTAAAGATGACAGGGCCAGAGGAGTCTGACCTCCAGCAAGCCAGTTGTATTTAAGCTGGGATAAATCGCTGGTTTTAGTATAATCATCTAAAACTTAGAGACAACCAGAGTAGAACAGTGCTAATGTTATTAATACGTAGTCTACTGACCTGATTAAAGTATTTCAGTATAGAGTTAAAATTAATTATAAACTAGAAAGAAATACAAATAAATTATTAAACTCACATTCTAGAAGCAGCAGATATTACTGAAATAATCTTACAGAAAACCTTTCGTAAACTCCTGTGGCTATGGATGAGAGTGGAATTGTCTGATTTGCCTATTATGTCTTTTTTGGATTTAAATAACCGAAGTTGATTTGTTTGACTGGGATGATTCTGGTGGCTATATTATGTAATCTGAATTAAAAAAAAAAAGTTCGAAGATGGATTCATGAGAACATGCAGGGATCAAATCACAACTGAGAAGAACAGTACTGTGCACAGAAAGATTATCAGATGGGTTGGTCAAAATGATCTTTTCAGTTCAAAAGGTGGTCAAGCTTTTTGGACTCAACAAAAGGCTGATGTATCTGAGAGTTATTTTTTTCCCGATGTACCATGTGATCAGAAATATTTCGGCATCCTGCAAACCTTGTGGTTATGTTTAGTGTTCAGCTACTTCATATGTGGCTGAATATTGAGCATTAAATACAGCTAACATCTGTATGCAGGAAAGGTGATCCAAATTTAGGCAACAGTAAAGGGAACCCACCAGCTCTGGAAGCTGTTGCTATGGGAAGGCTACCTTCGACCGAGCAGGAAATAAGGAAGTTCTCCCCTTAGTTGCTGACATGGTTCTCTTTGCTCTATAAAAGATGGAATTGCTGGGGGAGCAAGTATTTAAGATGGATCTAGCAGGCCATTAAATTTCTTTTCGCTCCTGATACACACAGAAACCTGCAACATGCAAATCAGTTACCTGGCTAAAAAAGATTGCTTGCTTATGTTGAACAGACTGTACAAGTGAGCACAGAAAGTCTTCACCAATGTAATAAATGTGGACTGAAGACTTATGGTCCCTATATTTGTACCACCATGGAGTACGCATTCCTCTATTTCTGAGACTAAAGGGGCACGATATCCTTAACTGTTGCCTCTTCCCCCCATACCCTTAAGTCATCACTGCGCTATATGCCTTTTATTTGTGTAGGAAATACAGAGCCTCATTAGATATCTGTGAGTACAGGTAAGTGCAGAAGATCAGAATGATTGTCTCATCATCTAGCAAAGTTCTGATCTCAGTTTTTGAACCTGTTTTTGTAACAGTAGCTTCATCGGATAATGAAATATCATTATTGTTTGAGTTTCCCAGCTGTAATGTTTTGCTCTGCTTTACATCTTATTACTTCATTGAAACTGTCCTCTTTCTCTGTGTGGTCTGCCAGTAGTATTGTAAATTCAGGACAGTAAAATTCTGAAATTCATACTGGGGATGGTCTATGAATTGCCTGTGCAGTGCTTAGATCAGTTAAAAAATTTAAAATGTTCTTATACTGGCACAAAACTCCTACTGCATTTTCCTGCCCAGTTTTCCTTTTCCTTATCTGTTAAATCTGTATTGAAACTCAGTTGTTTCTCCCCTTCTCAGTCACCCCGTAGTCTTTATTTTCCCCAAAATCTACAATTTTCCTTACCAAAATTACATTGTTTCCCCAGTTTTTTTTTAAATCTTAGATATCCACTCAAATTTATTGTAGAACACTGATATTCTCTCTTCCCCTTCCTCAAATCTTCCATCCCAGATTTACTGAGATTCCTTTGTGCTCGAGCTTGGTAGCACAGATAGCACAGATTTAACCAACTTAGCCTCAGACTCTGCACGTGGAGCGAGAGGTGGGAGAATTAAGAGAAAGGACCATGGACATCCCAGAAGGTAGGATCAACAAAGATGAAATGTGAAAAAAACCCAAAAAGCCAAAAAACATTGTCTTCCTTGCCGTAAGGGAGTAACTGCAAATAAGACGTTGAGCCAACTCGTAGGGTATGTTGTTGTTTCTCAAGATAGTCTGATAGCTTTTCCAGAAGAGGTCACCTTGCTGATGTGTGTAAGGCAGAATGTTGCAGAAAGAAAGTGTTTGTTTTAAAAACAGCTGTTACAAACATTTAAGGAGTTGTAGTGACATATCAAAATGGGAAGATGATGCCTTCTGTAATTATAAGCATTCCATGCATTTACGAGCATAATGAAAAGTAAAGTTGAAATATTTTTAATTGTGTGAAGAAAGCTACAAACTGAAGGGTGGGTCTGGGATAGACTGTGAATTGTGAATACGTATATTATGTGTAGGGCCTAATCCTGCCTTGTGCTTTGTCAAAACCCTTACTGGGCAGTACGAACTGTTGCAAAACACTCATTTATGAGTAGGTACTGTATGATACTAAAAATCCCCCAAGTGTGAAAAGTTTAGGTATATTTCCACCATGGTGAATTTTTTTATTCTGAAAACTAAATATTAATAAATATGAAAATAATGTCCAATCATACAACATGAATTTTACTCTTTCACTGAAAATGTTTGCTTTTGCTTGCTTAAAAAAAGTTAAATCATGAAGGATCAAACAGGTAGAGGTTTGCCATGATTTGATTTATTCAAGCTTACATTTCCAGGTTTATCTGGATTGTGTTTGGTATTGTATCTGTATGTGATATCAAAAAGTATCTGGAACAGATCAGGCCATCCCTGTCAGCAGTGGTGTGTCCAGGCTGTGCAGGAGGAAGCATACCTTTGGTGCCACCTTCTCCCTCATTGAATCACTTGCAAATTAGGGGCTTAATCTCAGTCTGGTTGTAAGGCTCTGGCAGCCTTATTCTAGGCTTTGTATGGATTTGGGGGTGTGGAGGGACCTAAGCAAAACTCAGCAGCCAGAACTTCCCAGCATAGGAGTTGATGGGGAAAAGAGGGAAATTCTGGATTAAGCAGACCTGATAGTCATCCAGTGCAGTCCCCTGTGAGTGGAAAGATGATAAGTCAAAGTGGTCAGTGGAGGTCTCTGTCAAGCTGCACAGCAGAGACCACTGCAATGATATTATCCTGCAATATGTCAAAAATATGCTTTCTCTCCTGTCAGCCAGAGTGGCTTTGGGCATTTGTTTGAACTGACAGACCTGAATGCGCTGCATGCACTCCCTTGTGTTCCCTGGGCAGGTAGTTATGTCATCTGTAAAAATCTTTGTCCTAACATGCTTGTCACTTTGCTGTATATTCAGCTCATGAGGAGTTCCCACTAGGAATACTCCCGAGCTGCCAGCCATCCTCTGTTGCTTTCCATCGATATTGATACAGCCAGTAATCATCCTCTTCCTCATAGCCCCTGGATTTCTGCACTGTGTCAGCACAGAGCTCTGTTAGTCTCAGCTCCACTGTCCCTTCCTGTGGATCTTAGCAGTCTCTGTGAGTGTTGTTCGTCTCCTTGAATGAAGATGAACAACATCTTCTGTTCTTTCCCTTGAATTCTCCCTGTTCTTTCCCTTGAATTCTCCCTGCAGACAGGTGTCCAGAACAGATCTCCTTGTGACCCGGTGCTCCTAGTGGCTGTCAAGGCCGGTACGTTCCTCTGAGTGACTCAACAGTGACATGCATTTCACAAGTTTGGAATCCCAAATACCGGTTTTTAGGCAGACAATCTCTGTTGAATCGAGAGGGAGCACCGTCAGCTGTTAGCACCTTACTTCAACACAGGATAGAGAGACTTAATCTCTGAAATCTCTGGAGATGCATGTATATATACGATAAATATAAAACTTGGTTCTCACTAGCTCGTATAGGAAGCTTTCAAGCGTGCAGTCACTTCACCAGCATTTGGTGGTGGTAATCTTAAGCTCTCAGATAGTTGAAGGAAGTAGCTGTGTTTATAGACTGTTGTATGCTCCTGGAAGAAAAGAGGTTGATATGCTGTGGGCTTGGCATAGACCCTTGTGTGAATATGGTGCCCCTCCAACTCAGAACTTTTCAGATTTTATGTACTGTTTGTTTTAGGGCAGAAACCTACGTAGATAGTGAGACAAAAAAGGGACAGATCTTATAGCAGTAAAGTACTGCAAGCATAGTAATACTTAATGTAGTTGAAGAACAATAGGGCCAAGATATTTAAATTTCTCAGTGTTTTATTCAATAGAGAATCACAGAGTTGTTGAGGTTTGAGGGGGCCTCTGGAGATCCTCTAGTCTGAATCCGTACTCAGAGCAGGCCCAAATATATCAGGTTGCTAGGGCTGTGTCCCGCTGGGTTTTGAATGTCTCCAAGGATAGAGAGTCCATAATGCTATATTTTTTTTTGTTTGAGAATACAAAATCAGACTTTAGTTCATGCCCATCAAGTCCTCTATGACCTCAATTAGTTGACCAACTCACTTGTCTTTCCATGAGCCTTTTTTTACTATAAGAAATCGACTCTGCAATTTAACTGTTTCCATTTCGACTAACCTTCTTCACAGCTTCTCTACAGCAACACATTTCCAGTTTCTTTTGTCATAAATTATTTTCCATTGTATACCAAAAAATCTTTCCTCTCTATGACATTTTTTGACACAGTTTATATAAAACAATATATAAAAAGAACAGTAGAGAAATATAAATAATGATGTTGTAGTGCAAGCTCCCACAGAAATGATGTACACACTCATGCACTATTAAAGGCAGTGTTGTTCTGAGCATATGTATGTTTTTACTACGATTTGTAAATATATAACTGGATAAATGGAGTGTAAAGCTTCTGGTGAGTTCTCCCTGCTTTTTGAACGACAACTAAAATTTTATATCAGTCCTGACTGTAAGCTGTTTTATGCCATTTACCTTATTTTGTTAGACTTCTGCCATTTTGAAAAATTATTTCTATGTTCCATGTCTGTAACTATGGAAACCATGAAGTGAATAAGGGGAGTACAGTTCATGCTTCTGTGGCTCATCAAGACAGCCAAATGTTTGAATAGTTAGACAAAAGTTTCTGTTGTTTTTAAGAAGGTTAGAAGAGTATATAAGAATGATCCATGAGAAGAGAAATAAAGTTGAGAAAGAAACTGATCTATGAGGAGAGAGTGAAACCAAAGCAGAGCTTTCTGAAGCTGTGATTGTTGCTGGGGCTTAGAATTCTTCCACTGCCGAGGAAGTAAAAATAGTAAAGGATGAAACTGGGTAGTGTGGACAAGATGAGTGAGGAAGGAGTGAGAGTAGCAATATGGAAAATGGATGTAAATGAGGTAAGCTTCAATACAGGACCTGTGGAGTAATCAAACCATTGGGATGTTTGGGATTGCTGAGTTTCAAAAAAAGTGGTCTAAGCCTCGTCATGATGACCTGTGGATAAATAAAGCCTGTACTGCCTGATGTTCCATAAACGTTTCTTGAGGGCTTGCTTTTTTTCCAGAAATGAAATCTCAAGCCCAGACAAATCAGCCCAAACAATTAATACTTGCTGAGTCTTTTTGATCTTTAGCTAGCCAGGATAAAGTCTCTTAGACTTTTAACCCTTCCTTTCTCTTGCTACGATAGTCTCTTCTGTCTGCCTCTAAACTGTAAGTTTGTAAATTTTGATCATTTTAGTTAAAAGTAGACATGAAACCAGAGCGGCAAAGAAGTTCAGTGCAGGGTTTCACAGATTTGTCCAATCTATAGTCCGGCTCTAGGAGGTCACAGCTGATACTGAGACAAGCAGTACAATTTTCATAGTATGTTTTTAGTGGTGTGTTTTAATAAATTTATTCATGTAGTAGATTTAGAAAAAAACTTGCAGGGGGAGAATATTTCAAATTATTGTATGTAAATGTGCCATTGTGAATTTTTAGGAAAAAGACAAAGTCTTCTCCACAGGCAATTTTTGTTTCTTCCTTGAACTCCACAGGCATTGCCAGAGAAGTGCATTGCAATAGTGATTGGAATGTGGCTATGCTCTGTTTTAGAGACATTATTTTGCATGATAACTTTGTAGTTGCCTGAATGCATCAATTCTAACACTCATTTTGCTGCAGGATTATTCTAGACAATGTTTAATTTTTGTGGAAGTTGTCAGGAGCTTTCTGAAATACTGGCAGCTGTAGCTGAGAGATTTTGGCAGAAGGGCATGTGAAGAAAGTCAGTTTTGTGTTTTATTTTTATCTTAAAATGACTAGTAACGCAGTTGCTAACAGCAGTGTCAACAAAACTGGCATGAAAAAACCCTTTTGATGTTAACTCCTTGAATCATTGCTTCACTACACCTTTTCTGCATCTTTCTACTGGCAGTTTCTAGTTGTGGCTTTAGAAACTTAGGCCAGGAATAAGATTAGGATCAATGTGTGAACCGTGTGTTCGGTTGCCTAGAAGTAGGCAACTGATGCCATTTTTTTATGTTCTATGGTATATAAGACATATATATATGGCTGGCAGTGTGTCGTGACTCCTGTGGAAGGCTTATGCCCTCTGAAGTGGCGTGTGACAGCCAGATGGGATATGCTGATTATCTCTAATGATCTATCAATAGGCGCAGGATTTCATTTTATTTGGTTGTGTCTACTTGAAAGTGAGTGAATTATCTTTGGATGGAAATTTAAATACCTGCCATGCCTATAGTTATTGCTGTGTAGACAGAAGAAATTTAAGCATCTTACTGTCATCCCTATTCATATACATAGAATCATAGAATTGTTTGGGTTGGAGGGGACCTTAAAGATCATCTGGTTCCAACCCCCCTGCCATGAGCAGGGACATCTTCCACTAGACCTGGTTGCTCAGAGCTCCATCCAACCTGACCTTGAACACTTCCAGGGAGGGGCAATAGGATCTGATTTGGAAAATTAACATCTCAGTTAACTATGAAAGGCAAGGAGGAAAAGAGTATGAAGTGTGCTCTCTAGTGCAAGTGGAAGATTCTGATAGGGCAGACTTGTAGACATCCCTCCTTGATGCTCTGTCAAACGTGTAAATGCACCGCAGACTTCAAGGCAACAAGCGGTGTGGCCTCATTCCCTATGAACAGGTCTTGTGGTTGAATTGCTGTGTAGATTCTGTGATGCCAGTAAAAGATTGCACTAATGAAATATTTATAGGGCTTTTATAGAATGCCTATTTCATGAAACCTGGGAGAATATGATCCCATGTAAACTTCTATGCCTGTGCAAAATTTTACTGCATTTATCCAGTGGGTTAAAACACTGTTGGAGGGCGTGGGGAGAAAAGGGGGAAGAAACCAATCAGCTGTCAGCATAAACATAATTTTCTTGCCAAACTGGGATAAAAATATCAAGCTGAAAACCTAAGTTATGGAGAAAATCTGCTCTGCATAGGAATGGAAGAACAGGGAGTGCTAAAATGGCTTTTTATCGCAGTCCTGAAATGGCTGAGTCCTGTATGTTTGAGCATCTGTGTGGGCAAACCAGTCCCCTGCCTGCTTGGAGGGGAGAAGGGCAGAGAATTGCACTGTCCTTTGAACCCTTCAATCTTGAGGAGAGGCTTCAGCAAAAGCAGAACCTAGGCTCTTAGGATACTTCTTTACTAGGAAATTAAACCTGATCTGGGACTGTTCCTAGGCATTAGAATATCTAAGTAGTAAACCAGTGGAAGGCTACTTGGCGCGCTCTTGGTGTTCTGCCCACCAGCACTTTCTCATTAATTTTTCCTGGTGGTTTGGTAGTTGGGGTGCTCCGAGGCTTGTCTCCAGGAGACGGCTTGTATGCAGCCACCTTGCTTTAAAGTAGCACAGAGAATGCTAGCAGAGGTGCAGGTTATTTCATGTTATCTGACATCAGTTCTCAAAAATGTTTCTGAGCGTGTTAAATGTACTAAATGTATGGGTGTCATTTTAAGATGTAGTTTAACAGGAGACGGAAGGAATGTTATCAACAACAATAAACTGAAAAGATGTGTATACAACCTGCAGAAGGGAAATAATTCAAGTAGCATAAAGGTTCAGTAAGGAATAGCTTGCGGCCTGCTATGTTGGCACACTTGTTCCCTAATTTGCTGTACAGAGATGCAGCAGGATGCATGGGAGTCAGTGCAACTGTGGGTTTGCCGTTTCCAAAGTAATGAAGTGTGAAGGAGTGTGCTCCTTATGGAGTCTCCTCAGAATCCGGCCTTGGGTGAAGGATTTTGGGAACTTGCTCTGACCTTAGCCTGAGTTTCACCTGGCATGGGTCACAAATTTGGTATGAAGTTTGTCCCCTCCCCAACGTGACTAGCCTCCCAGGGCATGTTTGGAAGGCTCTCAATTTGAATTTGAAAAAAGCCTTTATCTGCATTCTAGAATGTAGTTCTGAAATATGTAATCATGAAGAAGTGTTCTTATTTTTGTAACTGAAAATGCTCTTTTTCTCTGTGTGTATAGTTGTATATATTGTTTACTATGGGCTCTTTCAAGTTGGAATTTCATGTTGTGTTAGTACAGGAATACTGTTCCTACTCATTGTGGATCACATTCAACAGTACCTGTAAGAGTAAGTTTGAGGCATATTTTTTCTGTGAATGAAATACCCCGTATTCCATGTGAAGGCAAGCATGGGATCCTTCTAGCATGTTTTCACGCAGCCTGTTAAGTTTCCACGTGAATATGTGTGGGAACTCTTGACCCACCTTCGCTAAGTCCTGTATGTGCCACTTTGTTTTTGTTTTGTAGCAGTAAAGCCTAGAACCCTTTGCTATGCTGTGAAAACGCACATTTTTCCAGAGCCATGCACCGTTTGAATGAGAAGCATCCCTTTACTGGTTCTCTTTAATAGCTTCATGTGCATTCACCTATGCAAGGATGCAATAAACCAGAATCAAACCCGACAACAAAAACCAGACTCTGGATGTCTTGAATGACTTACTGTAGCAGTGCCTCAGAGCTCACCATCCAGAAAAGAGTAAACAGAAATTAGTTATGAAGTGACAGGCCAGAGTAAAATTGTCTACCCCTCTTCATTTTACTGATGCATTGTGTGGAGGTCCAGAAGCCACATTAGAGAACTGTAATCCTTCATCAGAGCATTTGTTTGGTTGCCTAACATCTGTGGATTGTTAAGATAAGTTATTACACAGACCTGCTTTAGTTTAGATTAGTTTGGACCACATCCCAGTATACTCAAATCAGGATATAATTCCTGCATGCTGCTAAATTGCTTGCTCCACATAAGTCTCTCAAAATGTTTTTCAGTATACAGTTTTGTCATTGAAGCTGTTCTGTCACCTCAAGTTTTGGTTTCTTCCTCTTAAAGAAAAGCTTTTTTTTTTTTTTTTGGCTTTTGGACCAATATATCTCAAGGCAAATGTAGCATTTAAGTACTGAAGAGAATCCTAAACAGGGATGGTAGTGTAGCTCCTATGTGAGTATAATGCAGATTTCCTACATATGTAATCTGTGGTGATTGGTATGTATTGTGTCCCAACTGGAATGTTTTAAGACAGCTGTAAGAAAATAGTTTTGTAGTTATATGCCTTGTATTTCTTCTGTCTCTATTCTGTATTTTTCTGTGTCTATTTGTGCGTTAGCTATTCCTATTTGTTTGGATTTCATAATATTTATCATAAAATTAATTACAATATCAAAGTTGATTATGTACATCGATGGTAATTTATTGAAGTTTATTACACACTTTATACATATTTTAAAGGATCAGATCCATTAAATTGTAAATTAACTCTGTTAGCATCTTTACACATTTAAATATACTTGCATGCATAAACATATATGTAATTTAATTAGCATATTTAAATTTTGCTTTAGTATTTGTTATCCGTCCTTTAAACAAACTCTAGCTGATTTATTTTTTATTAACACTTTTTTTAGCTTTCCCTGTAAACTCGTAAAATACAGGCAATGACAGATTTTTTGTTACTGACTTTGATTTATAGCATGGACATAGATTTTGTACACACATGTTCATGCACACTCTTGTTCTTCAGTGAGCTAACAGTTGTCAGAGTCTTTAAAGTCATGTAAAAAGCTTTTTTCCTTTTAGTCTTGCTGATTTTTTAAATACCACTAATAATAATACCCAATAGATTCAAAATCTATTCTGTTAAAGCAGATAGTCTAATAAACTGATTCTGTTTTGTGAGGTGTGCTAGGTGAAGCAAATAAGACATTTTGGAATCAAGAGATTTTTTTGCTTAAGAACTGGCATTTATTTTGTTGATGTTGCTGTTCCTATTATCCTACTGAGGTTTATCTGCTTTTGTCATATGTTTGTGCCATTGTTGGAATAACTGTAGCTTTTGATTAATTTTTTAAATTAAAATGTCAGTACATATTTTATTATCCTTCTTAACTAGAAGAAATATGACAGTCGTCTTTTGATAAAGGCACAATCAAGATACAGGGAAAAGTTGGATGTCTTGTGTGTTTGGTCAAATAGTGCAGAAATGGTATTGGAAGTTCTAATGTATTCTTTAGACTTAAGCAGATAGTCTGTTCTAGGGTGTTTTAAATAAGTCTTAATTATGTCAAATATGTAGTATGCCTAAAATTTTTGTCATGCCATGTAAGCCATGCACTTCCTCCCCAGGTCAGAGAGTAAGAGAGCTCAGCACCAGAGCTTTGTCTTGTTTCAATTTCATTCCTAAAGTGTTTATTTTTTCTGTTCCTTTTAATTTTGTGTTGTATAATTTTTGTGACTGTTACATCATTCCTGTGTTTACAGAAAATTTAAGCATATTTTTCATTCCAGCTTCTGTCATCCTTCTTACCCTCTTTACAATTTTACCTGTTGTTTTACTGCTTTCCACATAAAATGAAAAGATTTTCTTTACCATTTTCCTTATTAGTTGTCAGCTTTGTTTCTGCTCATCTCTATTTGTGACAAAATTCCTACCTCTTGTATATTCTTCATGCATTTTACCTTTTTTGTTCTTCTGCCTCAAAACTCTATTTGTCTTTGTCCCAATTTTTTGTTAAATATACACAGACTTTAGAGTCCTGATGAACCTTTTATTTTTCTCTGGTGATTTACCCCTGTAAATAAAACTGTCTCGTGCTGTATATAGACTTGAAATATAGTGTTGCTTTACTGTGTGTGCTCCTTTTTTTTCCCCTGTGTCTCGAATTGGAAAAAAACTACTAAAAAATCCTGAGAAGCACCGTTTATGTGCACAGGTTAAATGTGATTGCCAGAGACATGTTTTATTTACTATTTACATCTGTAACTCAGAGAGATGGTAAATGAACATTTCCTAGCAGTAGAAATTATGGTACTTCTGCATTCTTTTCATTGGTGCTTTTAGTTGTCTATTAGTAGGCTTCTTTAGGTCTTACCTTACATCTCTGGTAAGTAGTTGTTATGGTGTAGCTAAAACTATGCATAGTAAATGCTGGAGTATTTGCAGGATAAAGTTGAGTTGTGTTACGTGAGAAAAATTAATTCAAGAGAAACCCCATGTCAGTTTTCTGTGGCAGTGGAGGTTGCGAGTTAGCTGGGCAGGACTCTGCCGCCTGAGGTACGAGTCCCATTCACAGCCTAATAGGCTTGTCCTGACAGCGATCCACACCAGCAGAAGCAAGCCAGCCTACCCCCCCACCCCCCCCAGCTGCATCAACACCAGCAACAAGGGATGGTGTTGTTGTGGGTGGTTATTATACAGAACGCTAGGGATG
>Ga0181612_129886_pt1 | contig 16460 bp, 12 predicted proteins | sample HoacroProtozoa21_FD_119630 | JGI IMG/M metagenome (GOLD analysis project Ga0181612, IMG submission 119630) | Hoatzin crop microbial communities from Cojedes, Venezuel. Combined Assembly of Gp0051906, Gp0051904, Gp0051908
AAGGAGGAAGTCATTTTTTGGTGTGTTTTTATAGTTGAAAAAACTGTGTCCTGAAACAAGGAGATGTCTCAAAAACTTTTAAAACTTTTAAAACAAAAAAAAAATTCTAATTTTTAAAAAAAAAAAAAAAAAAAAAAAAAAAAATTCATTTTTAGTGAAACTTCAGTTTGCAGTTATGACGATAAGATGTTTGAAAACATCTGCTCAAAAATGTCAGGGAAAATGTTAAATTCTCTTTCACATAATTCTGAGTATTAGCAGTGTCTTTATCTGTTGAAAGAAACATGTTACCTGAAAATTCCCAGAGAGCTAGAATCAAAGCTATCAGCCCTTTAAGGTGACAGATCTGGAAGTCTTTTTACCATATTGCAGCCCACAGAAGAGACTGGAAAATTTTTTGGGGTGGTGAGGGACGCTGTCAGAATGAACGCCTGTCACATAAGAATAGTGTAGAATTTCCCTATTTTAATAGTCCAATGCAAATTTTCACCCTTTTGCTTGAGGTGTGAGTTTTGGGGGGCAAATAAGCATAGTTAAAATATGCATTGATTTGAATTAGTATTTGAAATATTGTCTGAACGTAGATGTTTCTACTAAATGCTGTGATTAAGTGGAGACTTTACTTTCTAAAGCATCACGCTGCTTGAGCTTGGGTTTTTAGTGCCTTCCTTGCAGGAATTCACACTCCAGTTTCTGTGATTGCTTAGCGAATGGATTTCCCACTGTACTGATGAATCTTATAATATTAGAGATATCATTATTATTCTGTTATGGCTTACTAGTGCTGTTAATCTTATATTTATCAAATCCTGGAAATATTTTTTCCTCCAAGCTTGTGTATTAGTCCAGACTGAGTTAGTTATTTGCCCTATGTCTTTGCAATGTCCGGAATGCACTTGCAGAGATTTAAGAGCATACCAGAGATAAAGCATCAGCATAGTGAAAAGAAAATGTCATAGCAGGCTAAAGGATATGCTCTTTTTTCTAGTACTTCTAGTGTTGTTTAAAAAATTAATCTTCTCAATATATCTAATTTAAATAATGCAGTGAATCTAATACTTGTTTTAAAGAAAGTTTTAAATGAGGTTTATCTTTCATTGTGGTTCTGGTAAATAAAAAAAACATTACTTTTAACTGCTAAGCACCAAATATAAATAGCCCCCACCAAAGGATATAAATACATCTATTCTAGCGAGGATTACAGAACAGGAGAAATGAATGTCGAAGTCTTTTTCTTGCTCGGGTTTTCCAGCTTTCCCCATGTTTGTTTTTTTCCTAAAATATCTAAACAGGGGAAAAAAATGAAATGTCACAGTTTTTAGTTTAGCAATTACAATGTCTTGTATTTTATAAACCTGGTTATCCTTCAGACCTTTCAGAACTTGATTAATAGAATTTTTTGAGTTTTGGAATGCTGGGTTTTTTGATCTTTTACGCAAGATGTTTCTTGTCATTGACTAATATCCAGGTAAACACTGAATATCAGATCCTGGATATCCTGTAAGTCACCATGATTTTGCTGTTTTTGCAATTATTGCTTTCTTAATCTTTAGAAACTATATACAAAGTTTTATTTCAACTATTATAGTTAATCATTGCTTTTCTGTGGATATCTCGAAAGGAGATGCAAGAAGTTACCCTGCAAGAATTTGCAGGTTGAGGCTTGTATGTTAATACTGGATAAGAAGTTTCTGAGCCTAAATGCCAAAGTGATCATAGATGCAGGAGTAATCACAAACCTTAAAGCTTGCAGTGTATCAACCAAAGCAAATTAGAAATTGAAATATACAACGGGGTTAAAAAAATGAGGAAAAAATTATCAGAGCAGTGCAAGTTTTGTTATTCAACGAACTTCTGTGCATGACATTTTTAAAATAAATGATTTAATTTAAATGAGTATTTGCTATTACAAATGCTAAAATTATACTTTCAGTGATAAAAATCATCAATTAGAAAGTAAAAAGCAGGAGCTTAGGCATTATAAAAGTTTATAGGAAAGGTATATATTTCTTACTGAGGTGGGATATATAACTACATCTTTAAATGTTGGAATACATATCTAATATAAGTTAATAGCCCTCATCTAAAGAGAAAAGAGTAAATTCTTTTTAAATAAGCTAATAGTTTTTCAGAGTTGTTCTATCACAGGGTAATTCTTTTGATGAAAGACATTTAATTAGGTTTGGGTTAGCAGAGAGTCATGGGGTGGGCAAGAGTGGTGCAGCTGCAGGACAAATTTAGCCTCCGATACAGCAGAAACCTGGAATTTCCATGTAGCTTCTCAGTCACAAGATTTTTAGACTAGTTTGACACTTTTTGAGAGGGGCTATTAATCCACAATCCAAAAGTGGAGATTGGGGGGGAATAATCCACTCATCTCTGCTTTTGACCTATACAGTAACTGCCAAGCAGGTCTTTCCATACTCTCTAGGCTGGAGAATGGTTTTGAATTGTACATGTGCTTCAGATCCCTTCTAAAACTTTGGACTGAGAATTAATTATGTGATTGGGGAAAAGAAGCTACTTTGTATAAACTCATTTTCTGTTTTACCAAAATGTGCAACTCCTGGGGCAGGAAAAGATGCAATGATATCTTACTGCGCTGCCTCAATATTCTCTCTACCTTGTTTTGTGTTGTGGGAAAACCTGAAGTTTGCCTGTATGATGTCATGGAGAGGTTACCGAAACTGGGTTTTTGGTGCAGGAAATAGTGTGTGGTGTCACTGGGTTAGCACGGTGTTCACCCTGAAACAGGGAGAACAAGCTTAATGGTGATGAAGCAGCAACCATCCTATATTATCAATCCCAGAATGCTGTCCTCTTCGGAAATGTTATTCTGAAACAGAAATCTTTGTTGTGTTGTAGCTACTTTAACTTGAATAACTGTCTTCCTGAAACATGTATTTGTTATGGCAAAGTCTGTATTCAGGGATGTCTCCTTCCATAATTTCTTTTTTTATGTCTAGTCATATAGTTTATTTGTCCAATTGAAATATTAACTTCTCCCAGAAGACTGAGATAAGATTTATTTATTTATTTTTAAATCTTTAAGTCCAAAACTCAGGACCTTTAGAGCGTTTAGAAAGAACAGAGGAAGAAGGAAAAAGAATTTTAAAACAGCAGAAGATGGAAAATGAGGGAAAACCACCACTGTCCTTTCAAAATCAGACGTAAATTTACATTTTAGGGTCTTAACCTCATCAGACTAACAGATTTGTATTTAAACAGGCATTTAGCAGAGCAGAAAATGCTTTTACTGTCTAATATATTTATAACCTTGAAGGACTTTCCTTTTTTTTTTTCTTCTTTCTCTTGACCTTTTATTAGAACACACTTTTAATCTGTGAAGTGGTGAATGTCGTAGAGCTTTGCTTGGAGGCACACGAAGCTCATTCAAAGCACAAATGTTACTGTATAAAGTTCACAAACTTTCATTTATTTTCCACCCAGAGAAGAAAGGTTAAATATTTTTAAATATTTTTTTTTAAAGGCAATAGTTGGACAGTGACATGTTGAAAGCCTGCTAAATGTAAGTGGCTCTTAAAACCCATGGTTTGGTTGTAAATGAATATCAAACTGGTTGAGAAATGAAAACATTAAATTTCCAAGCCTCCAAAACATAATGATTAAATGATTCATTCTGACCTTTTTTGTAAAGAACGGCCAAGATGATGTTTGGCTGTGTCTGTGTTGAAAAGGAGGGTTGGATCAGTGTTTTCACAAGGGCGAAGTGGAAGAAGTACCTGATGAACTATGCTTTTTTCCCCACTTTGAACTCTGTCCAGCCTGGTGCTAGGGACTGAATGCTTGCTGCCTGCGGAAGAGCTGCAGGTGCACTTCTGGAGCATAGCTGTTTTGTTTCACCCAAAAGAAACCCAGGTTGTGCGCTCAGAGGGTGCTCAGTGGGAGACTTGGTGTTGTGGAAGGATGGAGTGGATGATGGTGAGACCCTCCTGGTCTCGACTGAAATGCTCCCGTGATGTTTCTTGTGAGGCTGTATTCTGAAAATGTTGAATTGCTTTTTGCTGTTCAAAATTTGGAGGTGTTTGGGTCTAAATTCTATTTTTATCTGAATCACAAGAAAGAGAATACGTGTTCAGATTATCGTTCTTCATTGTTCAGACTTCTGAGCAGCCAAATCAGTAATGCTTTTGAATCTCTCTGTATCCATGCTGCTAAACAATTGGGCCTTTCTTAGGGGTATATCTGCTGGTGCTTTTAGATGAAAACCAGTTTCTGTTGCTATTGGCCACCTTTTTTATCCTTTTGCACAGCCCTTACAATTTGTAATTTGAGGGCTGTGTAAGGCTGTGAGTTCCCATCTCCTTCATATACCCCCTTCTGGGGCGCGGGAAGGGGCTCTGCCTGTAGTTAGTGCCCTTTGGGGTGGATTTGCAGATAAGAAGTGTTTTCCAATATGGAAGCCATAAAGCAGCTTAGAGCCTTGTTTGAAACTAGTATTCATCCTTGACAAAAGCACTGAACCACTGTGTCTTTTTGTGTGGCACCTTGAATTTCTCATTCCCATTTTATTCTCAAGCTGTTTTCATGTCTAGAGTACACAGCGCTCAGTCTGACGCAGGGAACCAGGGTATTTTGTGTGTAGTGATAGGACAAGGGGGAAGGGCTCTAAGCTAAAAGAGGGCAGATTTAGATGTTAGGAAGAAGTTCTTCACCATGAGGGTGGTGAAACACTGGCACAGGTTGCCCAGAGAAGCTGTGGCTGCCCCCTACCTGGAAGTGTTCCAGGCCAGGTCGAATGGGGCTTTGAGCAGCCTGGTCTAGTGGAAGATGTCCCTGCTCATGGCAGGGGGGTTGGAACCAGATGATCTTTAAGGTCCCTTCCAACCCTTACCATTCTATGATTCTATTGCATTCCAGGACCCATGAAGTTTATACGCTTGGATGAGACTTGCAGAATTTTAATCAGAATTAGCAGATAGTTCCCAAATTCAGCATTGAATTAGTGAGTGATTATATGAAATTATTTCTTAGTTGTTAGCTTGGTTTAAAAAAAAAAAAAATCTTCAAACCCCCTCCTGTGTGGTTGTAGAGTGTTCCAGTACGCTGGACAAAAAAGTAGTGCTCAGATCAGAGTGACTGGAGGATAAAATGCACAGTCTGTCTGTCCGTTGTAGACCACAGAAACAGGGATTGCATTTAGACGAAGGAGGGTTTGTGCAGCTTCTCTGCGTTTCCTTGGAAAGAGATTTATGTTAAACTATGCGTATGTTGAAAAAATTGGAAGTGTTGTCGAGGAATTCTGAACAAGCTGAAGCACACAGAGATGCAGGCTCTGGTCTTTGTGCTGTGCTGCGTGGTGTGAGGTGGACAGCCTTTAGACATCTGCAGGACATCTTGGTTTTCAATACTGTTTCTGCTAAATGTGATGTGCACGTGTGCACCAATGTTCTGTCTTGTGCCTTTTGAAAATCATAAGGCTTGCTCAGATGAGCGGCAGGCCTGGTTCAAGCCTTTCATTCCTCCTCCTTTGGCTAATGACTGCAATCTGGGCAGCAGATGCTGTGCTGATTGGTTGTCTCCAAGTTGATTGATGATGGTAGTATTTATTCCTTTTAGAGCCAACATATGTGCATCCCATGATATACCAGTGTCACGGATGTCTTTACCTGCTGCAAGGAGCAGTCCTGTTGGGAAAACTTCTCTTGCCTGATACTTCAGCAACATCTGAACTCTTCTTACAGCTACTGATAAACCCTTTGCACTGTGCACTGGAGTGGTTTCTACCACTACATGCTTTCTCAGATAGTTTCAGGCCTAGATTAGAAGGACAGTAGACACAAGACAGAATGTGGATAGGAGGAACAAAAATTGATCCTTGTCCATTTTGTTTCACCCACAGCGTTACCACCTGCGTTTTGATAGTTGGAGACTGGAAGGGTAAAGTATTGCATTACAATAACAAAGGAAAACAAAACATGGAAACTAACACTGATGATGCTGTGGTGAGGGTCTGCTGTGATCTCCTGCCTGTGAGGGTGAAGAGGGTGAGGTTTTTTTGCAAAAGGATTACTTGTATAAGCAAGGTGCTTGTTAGTGAACTAGAAGGCCAAAAAAGAACAGACAAGAACTGGAAAGAAGTAAGGAGGTGTAACAAAGCAGATGTGTAAAAGCATTGCTTAGACAATCAGATTGCGGTATATAATTAAATAACTTGTTATGTGGGTTAGGGCAGTGGTGGATGTTCTTGTCACTTGACTTTAGAATGGCTTTTGACACAATCTCCCACAGTGTTACCCTCTGGACCAGTGGAAGTATGAGTAAAGTGAATGGACAGGGGCCAGAAGGCTTTAATTACCAGCCCTGTCAGAGCAGTCTGAGCTGCCCGGTTCATTGGACTCAACGTCAGTTGCTCAATGTTCATTTGTAAGGTGGTTACAAGTGGAGTACTCTGTAAGGTGATACTGGGCAGATGTTCAGCATCTTCATAGATGACCCTGATAATTAGACAATATTCCTCTGTGAGCAAGGAAGTTAATATGCTGAATGATAGAGCCTAGGTTCAGGATTTGGCCAACAGAAACCTCGTGCGGTTTGACAAGAAGTGCCAAGTTCTGCCCCTGATGCAGAAATAACCCCATGCAGCTTTGCTGAGAGAACACCTGTGAGTTAAGTGACATGTGCTGAACATGAGCCAACAGTGAGTTCAGAACATAAGTAAGTCAGCCTATATGCTAGGCTGCAGTAGGAGAACATGGCCACCAGATGAAGGGAAATGATTGTCCTCTTCATGCTGTTGAGGCTGCAGCTGTGATACTATGTCTGGTTTGGGGCTCTTTGGTTCTAGAAGGATAGTGAGAAACTAGAGTCCAGAAGAGGCTACAAAGATGGTTAGGAGTTAGACACAGGTTTCCTGGAAGGGTTGTGAAACCTCTGTCCTTGAAGATTTTTGAGACTTGGCTGGACAAAGCCATGGCTAAGCTGCCTGGAACTGGTGCTGGCAATAGTCCTGCTTTCAGTGGGAGGTGGGGCTAGGTCATCTCCAGAAGTCCCGTCAAACCAACTTTTCTATTGTTCTTGAAAGACTAAGAAAAAAGTTAGGTGAAGGAGCAATACCAATAAATTCACATGGATCATAGCAGCAGGCATTAGGAGAATTATACAGAACCCAAAGTGTTAGAAACTCGTAGGATGGCAGAGTGAAAGTACAGGGAAGGTGCTGAGATAACCGTGGTGACGTGGTCCCAAGATGATCTGTACAGCAACATTGTGTTTTCCTCAATGCTATTAGTAGTTGATAAAAATGTATAGTTAATGAGACTGAAAAACAACGGAACAGACAGCACTATGTCCTGAGCTTGAAATGAGGAAAGAATCAGGAGAGGCATGTGCTACAATATTTTGGAAATCTGTTTCCTGTAAAACTGAGCAGCTTGTGAGCTGAGCAGAATTATTTACCTTCTCGTGAGCTCTGTTTTTCAGAACAAGTATCTCATGGACTTGCCCCATACTTTGCTGATGTTGGTACAACATTCAAGTGACTTTTTCTTCCCTTGGAACGTGTGTCCCGAGTTGTCTTCTGGGCTCAAAGATTGATTCATCTTTATCCACATCCAGGGACTTTTGTACTTGAGACTTAACACGTCATAGACATGAATGACTCTGCTGTTAAGAAATCAAAATGTCTCATCTTCATTTGCTGTAAAGTATTGGTTCTGGAAGAGAAGAGAAAGGAGAATCTAGTTTCCACTAATTCAGTTTGAGGTTGTTCCCTGTGGAACTTGAAAATAGCTTATTTATGGGAGCTGATTGTTGTCGTGAAAGGCCTGAAACTGTAAACCAGAGAAAACAAGCCTGGTTTTACAGTCAGTGTTTATGGAGTAATTTTTTCTTTTGTTTTGGTTATTATAGATTTGCTACTGATGTTCTTTTGTGAATTCCCGAACAATGTGTGGTTAAGAATTGTTAAAAAGGAATGCTTTGTTGTCTCCCAGTTCTGGATTGTCATCAACAAGAAAAAAAGCACTTTGTAAAGAACTTTTTTTTGTAGATGTCAGAACACTTAATAAGTGCCACTTTGGAGGCTTCAGTCAGAGGCTAGACCTTTATTTTGTGTCATTTTCCAGTAGCCGAAAAGGGTGGGAAGGTGCTTCTGCTCTTGGTAGAGGTGATTTTAGGCTTCTTTGGACTACAAGGATTCTGAAATCTCAGCAAAAACGAGAATCCGTGTAACTTGCGTGTCTCTTGTCACTGTGTCCTGTTGAAAGGGTAAGGGGTGTGTTTACCCTTGCTAGCTGAAGTTAGTGCCAGCTAGCTAAAATGCAGTCGTGTGGTCACTCATGAGGGGGAACCCAGCTTCCAGTCCCTGCTTTCACATCCCAGTGAATTTAGGATAGTATTAAGGAGACTGTAACTTCCTTGTTAGCATGTGTCCAGACTCGGTATCCCTCGATCCCCACTGTGTGTTTGGCCCCAGGTGCATTAGCTTCCAGGTTTTCTTTACACCTCATTGAGAGTTTTGCTCTGGGAAGGAGGCAGGCTTCCCACTGATAACTCAGTTGATATGTCAGGGTAACAACACCTGATCCATGCAACCCTCCCAGCCCCCTGGCAGTGACTCTAAATGCGGTGACTTACGTTTTGAGTGACAGCACTCAAGGAATTGGAGCTCACCTCTAAGGTGTGGGTGAAGCTTGTGAAAATAGTGCCTGCTCTCCATCTAATTAGCCTGTTTGTCAGACCAGCTTGATGTACCAGTACAACAAGCCAGAACATCAAGTGGATGACAAACATCAAACAACTGCTTTGCTTTTAAATGAGCTATAAATTTAGGGTTTCTAGTTCAAGTCAACCTCCTCACAAAGCCATCAACCAATGACAACCCCCAAAGAAATGCCCCTTCAGGAGGGTGCTGCCTGCCAACCCGCAGTCAGCGAGAGGGGGAGCTTGTGCTAGTGACAAGGGAATGGCATCTGTCTGTCTGGAAGTGGCCCGTTCCCCAGCTGTTCCCAGCTGTGCGCTTTTGCAGAGCTCTGTTGCAGTTACGGATTTGTTTTGGGGACTGCTAGCCCAGCAAAAAGCAGTGCGTGGTTTTGCAAAGAAGGGAGCCTGTTCTCGTTGTTCTTGTCCTTATGTGTCTTTCCAAGATGCTTTTAGTATGCATTGTATGCTGCTACAAATAAAGGAACAAACCAGGTAATCTGTTGTGAGGTGGGGCTGTTACCTTCCCGATGATGAATGTTTTCTTCATCTCTAACTATTATCCCACTTCCATCGAAGCCTAGTGTTACCTGCCCTGTCCACCATGCACAAAGATGACTGCTCGTTCCTTTTCTTTTTGCATCAGGTTTTTATGTACTTGAAGGCTGGAGGGATGAGGAAGGGAATTAACAATCTTCTAGAAGCCAAATTGCCTCAAACCTTTTCTGAAACTGGATGTTATCTCAGCTGAGGCCCTATCAGCGCCGACTAAAGTAGAAAAATTGTATCCTGAGAGGTGCATGAAATAATCCTGTTCAGACACCTCTGTCTGATGTTTGCCCTTTCACAGTGGCACTATATTGACTTGCCTTCTGCTTGATATCTATTGTCTTCCCATCTTCTGAAGAGCTGTTACCTCACCAGCCATTTCCTGACACAGATTCATTCAGTTGGGTGTCATGACGAAAATACAATGCTTGGCACAAGTTCCTGCTCAGTTTGTCTCCTTTTCCAGATTGCTTCTCCAGTTTGTTTATTCTAAATTCTGTTTGCCATCCAGTATACTTGCAGTTCTCCCTATTTTCTCATATGCAAATTTAATAAGGTTGTTTATTCTGTTGTCCAAATTATTAATGAAAGCATTGAATAAGGCTGGAAGTGGTGCAGTTATCCATGAAATTTCCAGCTCATTGCATCTTTCCTTTTTGACAGGGAACCGTGGAGTATTACCCTTTAGGAACAGCATCTGATGACTTTTGCAGCCATCCTGCGGTGGTTTGATCTAATCTTTGTTTCTGCAGCTTGCTTACGAGATTGTTGTGTTAGGTGACATCAAAGGTCTTTACTGAAATCGAGTTTTGACATCTATTGCTTCTTCCCTGTCCACAAGGCCTCTTGGTCTGTTATAGAAGGAAATTAGATTGGTTTGGTATGATTTGTTCCCTGCCATTCATCTGCTTTAGTACCTTCCGTGGGTTTACAGATGGTATGACTTACTCTAGTAGTTTTCTGGTAACTGAGCATGAACAACTCCTCTTTCTCCTCTCCTTGTTAGAGGTGTAGCAGACTTCTGTCTGCCAGAAACTGCCTGTGAGTTCTCCAGGATGACCATCAACATTTCTGAGGTGAATTCTTCTGTTTTTTTTTGAATTATCCAAACAACGTCATGCCCAACCAGTATGAAAAGGATGGCCAAGTTATCATAACCTATCTTCTTATCGGGCCTTTTGGGTTAAACATTCAAGCCGTCTGTGAATCTCTGCTTTTACTTCATTACTTTTCTTTACTTTTTAAATAGTTTTCTTTGAAATTCTTGAGTAACTGTGCTGTATGTAATCTTACCCTTTTTGTTATTGGTATTAATTGTATTAGCCATCTACATGCTGCTGACATTTCTAGTGAAGACTCCTAAATGATGACATTAAATGTTTTGGACTTGTGCCATTTTTTGATACTTTTTCTTCTTTTCTGAATTCCCATTCCTGTTCTAAATTTCCTGTTCCTCTGTCTGCTGAAGTGTTTGTGTTAGTGTCCCTTCTCACTTTGTCTTGCCATTCCTGATTTTGTTCCTAGGCACTCCTGCTATTCTTTTTATACTCACCTTTAGTAGTATGCCCTAGGTGGTTTTCTGTACACTTCCACCTTTTTATCTGAGGTCAGTAAAGAGCTTTTGTGCAATTTCTTTGAGGGACTGGCACCCTAATTACTTTTTTTTTCCTTCTCCCACTTAATACAGAGTAAGAGTTTGTAACAGGCAAGTTTCTTTGCGTTTACTTTGTCTTGACAGCATTTTTCTTAATATTTTTCACTCTGTCTTCCAAGGGATCACTCTTGGCTGCTGTCACCTTTGTTTTCCCAGCTGATTCCTCTCTACATATAGCACCAAATCCAGCAGGCTTTCCCCATGTCCCTGTCCCCTCCCTCTGTGTCAGACAGCACTTTTGTTGTCGCCATCCCCGGGGCTATGCCTTGCCGTGCTCCCCTCCCAGAAGCAGCCTGGGCAGGTAGTTCCCTGCCATTGCTGCTTTCTGGGTGATGTTGCCAGGCGAGGTGGGGGGGGTGTTCGTGGGAAGCCTCAGGCATATAGCTAATCAATCCTCGGTATGACAGCTTCATGCTTGTTTTCCTCTTCACTCGTCAGTGTTAACACAGGGCAGGTTTAACTCCTGAAGCAGTCCAGACCTCACAGCGTCCTCAAAATCAGACAGCAACTTCTCTTCTTTTGAATTTACCCATCCTTCCAGAAGAAACTCTGTCTATTTGTGTATGTGACAGAGCAACCCATGTGTCCGGTGGATCAGTACCTCTCCGTAGGTGCCATACCATTGGCTCCCTGCTTCTTTGGAGCCACGTACAGCTCTTGCATGCTGTTTACCCATACCAGGTGATGGGAGGGGTAAAAGATGGGGAAGGGAAGAGGAGAGGCATACCAGTTATTAAAGAGAGGAGGACAGGTGTCATAAGGCCACTGAATATACAGCAAATGGATTGTGTGGCCTAATCAATTACAAACCTTGATCATTTCTGGCTCTCAGCACTGCAGCCACCGAGGTGTGAAATACTGATTAGCAGCCTTCTTCCCACTGCGGGATGCTACTGTAAAAATAAAGCAACTTAATATTTTTGCAAATCACATCCAGAGTTAGTAACGCATCTGCATTGTTACAGAAAGGAAGGAGAGCTTCTCATGAGACGTGTGATGCTTCCCATGCCACTTTACTCTCCTTTTAAAGGAGAGTTGAAGTACAGCGGTCACGAAAGAAAGAATGACAGGAGCCCTGAAATAAATCAACATTTTTCAAAATGGAAGTTTGAGGTGCTATGAAGTATGTTTGGGAAAGAATAGTAAGAAAGTCCCGAGAAAACACTCTCCTCTTCCTCCCAAAAATGTTGTCCTTCCTAGCAGCCATAAGCAGCGTGCAACATTTACTTTGAGCCAGTGAAGCTGGGAGGGGGCAGAGCCAAGGCTGAGATCTCCAGAGGGCTGGACATGTTCTTTGTGGAGCAGAAAAAAATGGAGGTGGAAAGTGGTGGAGGAAGATCAGGAGGGCTGGCTGCAGGGAGGGCAACAGGGAGTGCTGATGAGAAACCACGAGCTAAACACGTTCTCTGCAGGGCTTATCGCGACCTGAATAAATGAGGCAGTTCATCATTACTTCAAGTAATGCAAAGGTATCTATCCAAGGCTTCCTGATACAGGTAATGGAGCCGAAGGGAGGTGATGGGCACAGAATCTCAACAGGGCTGGTCTCTGAAGTGGAGAGCAGAGCTTTGCACACCAAGACTGGGAAAATTGTCAGATTGTCATCAAAATTTGCAAAGCCAACAAATTCTGAAGAAACCCTGGGTGGTTTTATGGTGCTCGCTGGTGAAAGCCCCCTTTTTGGTGACTGAAAGGAAACTGAGTGGGGAGAGAGGAACAGTGGTGTAGGATGTACAGATTATAGCAGCAGGTAATTATTTTGTGACACTTCCTTTTCTTTAGAAGACTTTGTTCAGATTCTCGCTGGGGAAAACATGTTGTAGCTTGTTTAGAAGCTTTGCTGAAGCTGGCGGGGACACAGCCTATCATTTCAGGTCCTTCTAAGGAACATGAAGCCCGTTGACTCCCCTTAGCTCCTTTCCGCTTCGTGCATGCTTGCAGCAGGTCCAGCGCCTTGGCTGTGCTGCGGTGAGGGGCCCCCCCATGCCTTAATGACTACAGCACAGCAGGAAGCGATGGGTAGAGGACAGGCCTCTGCTTGTCTCGAGCCAGAGCTCGTATTTCCTTTTCTGCTCAATTTCCTAGTTGTTTTCAGCTAGTGCAGGGCTTAGGTAACTCTGGTGTGAGAGTAGTAATCAGCCTGGCCAAAATGCTGAGGAATTCCCAGCCCTGTTCAAGTGGGTAGGATTGGTGTCACGGATGTGCCAAATGTCAGGATTTCACCCTGGTTAGTCTGAACTGTTTGGAGAGCTCACGCTACCTGGCTGTCTTGTCTGCTGAGTGCAGCATATTTGCCACTTTTCTGTTCTCCCTCCATAAGTGGTACTTGAAATTCAAACCTTAAGCCAACTAAATCCACTGAAGTGGAGCTGAATATTTGCGGAGAAACAAGTAAAAGTCTCTTCTGAAAGCATACACATGTATTTTCCTTGCACTCAGTGCAAATGTTTCTGTAAAGTGAACTTCGTGCTGATGAAGCGTGCCCATTTGAAGGCTCTGAAGCTGGAAATCTCTATCTGCAAGGCAAATCAGCAGGGAATTGCTGATGCAAAACCCTTGGCTGAACAGTCGGCTCTGCACAGGACCGAGAACTGCAGATAGCGTGAGCTGACTACAGTGCGGGATATAGTTCAATCTGTGGCAGCACAGAGCAGCTCCATGTGAGGTTTTTTTACCTTACTTCTTACTAAGGGCAGTTAGGTACGTTGAATTTAAGTGAAGAATAAAATATGTTTTCTGATCAAAGTCCATTTGCTGCACTTCGTAATGAGTATATCTCTGGCGAACTGACCAGAAAGGTTCTCACAGCTTAAACTGCACTTTGGGCTGAGCTTAGGGAGTTGGGTGGAAAAGGCTCTTAGCCTTCCCTCGAGAGATGTTCAAATAGGACTGACTTCCATTAGCTCTGTGATATTGTTTTGGATCTCTCAAAGCCATATGAAACTCCACCTCATCGTTATTCAGCTCCGGCGTTTAATGCACGGCCAGGTCCCTGCTCCATCAGTGGTGGTGCTCTGACCCCATCAGCATGGTGCAATGTACCCGGAGCGTGACGGGTGAGACCGGAGTGTGCCCTAGGAAATTAGGGAGAAAGGTGTCCACTGCTTGCCATCTGCAAAGCAATTCCCACCGATTTAATGTGGAGCCTGGCCGCAGCTGAGGAAGCAGAAGGTAACCAGGAATACCTGAGAAGTAAAACCTTCAGAGATTTTTAATTCCTACAGACCTATACTGGTGCTAAACACACTGTCTTTTGGCATAATGAAGGACCAAAAATTTCTCCCAGTGCTGGGTAATCTGATCAAATTAGTTCCATGTCTTCTTTCTTTCTGCTGTTATTAACTGTGTTCCAGGTCTGGTTAGAGCGGGACCTCAAGTTAAGAGTATTCAAAACTTTTCTCCGAGGAACAAAGGCATTTCTGAAGGATGGAACAAATTTTTCATACTTTTTGTGGATGTCTTTCATATGGACTTCTTGGCTTTTATTGGCCTGTGGAAATCCAAGTATTTCTTAAAAAAAAAAAAAAAGCATTTTCCTAATGTTTTATGTTTTGGAGGTAGAAACTAAATTTTCAGAATTAGCTTTTTATCATACTCGGTGGGTGATTGGCAGTGGTAAACATCCATACATCTTAATTTTCCCTGCATTTGGTAGGATGATAGGATGATTCAATCCTGAAGTAAGGGCCATCTTATGTAATACAATATTGAAAATCTGATAATAACCTGAAAGATGGGATTGTCTGGTATTGAATGTTCATGTGTCAATGGAAACTCATAATTACACCAGTAATACTGGATACCTGCATTTCAAAATTTTTATTATCAATTACTGTTTTCATTATGAGCTGCTAGACAGGCAATTGCAATGATCATCTGTCTCTGAAGACAATGGGAAACTGGATGAAACCAAGTTCCCGCTCACAAAGTTTCACAAAGTGTTTCTGAAGGGAGATGGTGTTACTAACTCCTCTTTGCTAGAAGCCACTTCTGAAGGCCATGACCTGGCTGGAAAATGGGCAGCTGAGGAAGCCAGTTAACTGGGCGTGCTGGGCTGCAGCCAGGCCTGATCTGTAGATGTCAATGCCACAGCATTATGCTTTGCTCTGGGAGCAGGGAGAACTGATTTTTTCTTTTATATTGACTTATCCCAGACTGTGTGTGTACACGTATGTATTTTCTTGTTACTATGATAATTAATTTTTCCACTCTGTGAGCATCCTAGTCCTCCGATATATCCTATCATATACCTGTGGAAGAAAGCAACTTTGCCATGTTCTGGGTGTCTGAGATCTTTTCTTATGCACAAGAAGCTGAAATATTTCTTCTTCTATAGAACCTTACGTAGTTAGCTGACCTCATTGCCACTGCCACCTTGCTGTCCCTGGTCAGCCTCAAGTCCTGTTTTGTTTCCCAGAACTGGCTCCAACTGGTCTTCGGGGCTGGGGAGCATGGGGTCAGTGTCTGTGCCAGTCCCTGCAACCCCAAACCTGTGGTGACATTTTCCTGACGTTTGTGAAGGATGGGAGGGATGCCGCACAGCAGCGGGTGAGTTAGGTATCTTTTTATTATGGAATTAAGTACTTGTGGTCAAGCCTGGTTGAGTAGGCGTTAACGACAGCCCAGGTAACAAAACAACAGCACAGAAGTACGTAGCATCACCTGGTAAGGAGTAGTACCGAGAACAAGAGTAAATGTCCTGGCATCTTGACTGTGAGTTCAGGCGTATGGGATTTATACGCTGTCTTTAGTTGTGCTTTTATCTCAGCCTGTGAAACCTTGGCGGTAGAATATGGACTCGAGTAACAGCTCTGTGCTCTGAGGTCGGTGGAGCTGAGTGGGGATGGCTTCTGCCCACAAATGCACTCAGCTTTCCGGCAGCAGCAGAAGTGTGGTCCCTGTGTGTTTTCTTCTTATGATGCACAGAGAGCAGAAAGATTGTGATTATTTTCTGGCTTGTCGGCTCAATGAAAGCTTTGATAACCTGGTCTTGTTTAGCCCCATTCAAAGCTGACTTTCAAGCACTTATTTTTTGGTTTAAAAAGATTATCTACGTTGAAAAACCTATCTATGTTACAGTGGCATGAACCCGTACTTTAGGTGGTTTATGTTTCAAGTCAAGTCTGGACATAAGTCTGGACATAGCTGCAGTGCTTAAAGGGTAGACCCGAAGGTAAGTTAATCACAGTATTCCTTCACATCTCTCTCCTCTGCTTGACCTGCCATAGTTCTTGCTGTGAAAAAGGAGGCACAGCACAGAAGAAAATCCTCTGATGGCATCACCATCTCCATTTTGCAAATTTATCCAGAGCACAGCAGTGACAAACTCTTATTTATCCAGTTCCTAACTCCCCTTAGAAACATGTTACGTGCCAAAGTTTATCTGGAGTCTCCAATGCCTCATTTTAGGTCCAAACAGACATTAATTAGAGATGTTAAGCTCTCCACTGCTCCAAGGCTTTTCATGCATCACAGCTGGAGTTTGTTTATGTTGCAGCTCAGTGCCAAACGAGGCACACCCAAGTGCAGGCTCTGCACACAGTCAAAATCTTTAATAAACAAAATAAGGTTAAACCGATTCTTTATTAAAAAAAAA
>Ga0181612_157951_pt1 | contig 16460 bp, 7 predicted proteins | sample HoacroProtozoa21_FD_119630 | JGI IMG/M metagenome (GOLD analysis project Ga0181612, IMG submission 119630) | Hoatzin crop microbial communities from Cojedes, Venezuel. Combined Assembly of Gp0051906, Gp0051904, Gp0051908
AATGAAGACAATTACATGAAAATGTTTTTATGTGATTGTAGGATGAAAAAATCTGTGAAGTCATTAAAAGAACCATCCATTTCAGAACAAACCATAGAAGGCACATAGAATTCTACCACGCTGACATAGACTAGGCAGTAGACCAATACTTAAATAAAAAGGCACCTTAGAACAGAGAAGTAGCTGTCCTTCCCTTTGTGCTTCCCTGACCAGGCTTTCAGCAGTGATCCTATCAGTGTTTCTTTGATGAATATTTTTACACATCTGTTCTGTGTCTGTATAGTCTAACATCTGTTATGTCTGTTGGCAGGTGCTTGAAAGCCCTAAGGGTGAGGAGTACCATGCTGGTATTTTCACTTAACCTACCTATACGAATGAGATCATATTTAAGCCATGTGCTTGAAAAACCTTGCCAGTCAGTACTGAATGGCTCTATTTGCCCCTTACGGCTGCAGCTGGAAGGAACAGGCATACCTGGAGATGGCTGGCTCTGCTCTTGAAAAGGGAGCTGGAAAACTCATTTAAGCCATGTTCAGGATAGAAGGTAGCTGTGGGTGGCATATTTGCATCTAGACAGCCCTCAGAGAGGCATTAGTTCCAGGTAGGGGCCTTGAAAGGGTATTCATGGCAAGAGTGAGCTTGTTCAGTATCAAAGCTTCTTGGATTTTACTTTTGACCATATTGACAAGCAAAGTACTGGGGTATAAACTGCGGCCAGTAGATCTAATGCTCCTCTGGAGTGGAAGGACTCTGGAACTTGGGTTTAGTTGAAGTGCATTCTTAAAACAGTGATGCTGTTATCCCAGAGCCATGCTGATTTTGGCCTAGAAAACTAGCCTTGTGGGAGACCGTTGACCTTCCTGCTGGAATGTATATCTGGAAGGTTAAACTGTAGAAAACAGCTGTAAGAGCTCTACCAATACTTGGAGAAGGTGGTGAGTGAATTAAGACAGAGATATGGTAAGAAGACTTCTGGGCTTTGGAGAAACTAGTTGAGCACTAGGTCTAAGTCTAGGCAAAGGAGCATGGCAAGAGCAGGCTTTTGTGGCACTGGTCAAGTGAGAGGGCTATTTAATGAACGAGGAGTTATCTGCAATATGCATGAGGTCTGTCTGGATTAAAGGGGTATACAATAGGTGTGTATCAGTAGGCAGAGTGCTTCTTTTGCTCTGTAAATCTGTTGGTTTTTGCACACGTCTGACAGCAATCCTGTAGGTGCTCTTGATGCAGTCTCTCAAGTGCATTTCCATTACTTTGTCCCTTGGTGGTCAATGCTGGCTGTACAGCGTGGACCATCAAATGGAATTGACAAACAGGAGCATGAGTTTGTATTGATTTCTATGTGCTGACTGATTGTGCCACAGGCTAGTTTCAGTGTAAGGGCTAGAAATAAAATCTGGGAACTTCCCTTATCATAATGCAAGTATGGATCCTAGAAGAATCTGGCCAGTGTCTTAGTTATACTTGTTGATATTAAATAAGTCTTTGCCAGCCTTTAGAAATGAAAGCATGCTTACGCAGAAATGTAACCAAAACCCATTTTTTTGTTATAAGGTACGAGTCAATTTACTGATGTCAGACTACAGATTAGATACGACTTGCCAAAAATGACTATTAAAGCAGGTCACCATTGTGTGTATGAGACAAGTTTTTCCAGAGGCTGTGCTAATACTATTGTGGTATTCTATGTTGGTTGTGTGAATTAATAGACTGTAAGCTCACTGCAATTCAGACAAATTAAGTGTCTTTTTATTAAGCTCTTAAATACTATCACACCTGAGCTGACTGGTTGCTTGTGGCTGATGGTTTAAAAACATACGCATTTTAACAAGCTATGCACTTGCTAGATAGGTGGCCTGTGTTCAGATCAGCTGGTTGGAAAAGCAATTTAGCCTTGTATTTACTGTCTGCCAAAGCTGATCTTGTATGCTGGTGTCAAGCTGACCTCCTGAAAAACCTCCCAGTTTGTTAAAATTTATTCAATAATTTGGGATTAATCACCATGCTAATCTTCCTGTTCTGAGCGATGTACAAGTTAAATGCATATCTTCGATTGACTTTTGACAAAACTTGCAATGAAAAGAGCAGTGTTTTCATTACACACTCAAGCTCTATTTTGTCAGTGATGTTGCTCCTTTGTCATCATCCCCTATAAGAAATTGTGCATAAATACAGGCTTATAGGTGCAGTCAACAAAGGACACAGAATAGTTTATCAGTGCATAGTCCCAGTAGCACACAGGGACTCCCAAACGGGACTCCCAAAGTCCCATTGCTTTCTGTGACTCTAACACCGACTGGACTAATAACTATATGAAGCAGTCCTTAGTTGCAGTGCTTCATAAAAAAAATTTGGAGCCAACTCTTATGCACCAAATGTATTGAGTACCTGTGGTCCTGTTTTTCGTCAGCGGCAGTTTAGCATAATGTCATAATCCATGGCAAGAGACAAGTGGGTTTGTTTTGTTTGTTGTGTTTGTTTGTTTTTGATGCAACAGCTAGAAAAACTACATAGTGTTACTACCAGAAGATGATGGAGGAATATAAATAGCTCCTGTAAACATACGGGATTTGAAAACTGAAACCAAAGAGAACTTTACTTTTTATACTTACTTTGTAAGGGAATTTCTTTGTGTATCTCTTATAAAATTCAGCAATTTTTATTGCAAGGCTTAGCAATAGCACAGTGCAAAGTTCTCGATGAGTTACAGTCTGGTCACTGTCTGGTTGGTCAGCGTAACAAATAGGCATAGCTAATTCCCAGGTAACAAATGCGTTTTCACACACAGGAATATTTTTTGATACATAGTTCCCAAATGTTCATCCCAGTTAGCAATGAGAGAAGAAAATGAGCGTATTGTCTTTGTGTCTGACACTCGGAAGAAGAAACAAGAAGTCATTCCCTTTCAGTCACTTTTAGCTGAGGAGTTTTGAATATGATGTTCCATACATAAAGGTCTTTGAAATAAAAAGAGTAAACTCATTGCTCCTGTAAGTGGATTTACTGTGATAGCCAGTAGGAGACACCAGCTCGCTGAGGCAAATCATATTGATGTATGTTTTGAAGTGCATTTGTCACAAATGAAAGTAAACAAAGCAGTGAAACATCTTCATCCTCTGTGAGCTTATCTACTCACAGTGTGTGTTATTGTCAGGGGAGAGAAGTACACAAAGAAGCGCCTCTCTCCCAGAAAGAGGCAAGTACCCCCAGCAACAAAGGAGTTTCCTGGGGCTGATTGTACAGAAGTTCATCTTTACTGCTATTTGCAAAAGCAGCATCCAAGGGAAGGAATGCACAATGCTGTCTGTGTGGTTAAGGTCGCTTTAACGTATCTGCATGGATGTCGAACTTCTTTTTGAAAGAATAAATGCATTATTTAAATGTACATAGCCACCTGCTCCTATAAAGCAGAATAAAGATGAAAATAGTCTTTGCACTCTTTCAAGTTAACTTAAACTGATGCTATAATGTGTATGAGTGCCTTGGACAGCGGGATGTTACACAGTATTCTCGAGACTTTCACACAAGGCTGCCTTTTGTATTTGCTTTGAGTCATCCATTAATTTCCAGCAGAGAATTGGCCTGCTAAAAGCATACAATACAGTAACTTTTGTATTCTAGAATATACTACTCAACCTGTGCAGATGGAAAGCAAATACCTTAGATTAAGAGATAGGACTAATATATGGTAAGGCAGTATTTATGTTCTTCAGAAATTGACTTGATGCATAAACAGGCATTTAGCATCAATCTCTCTACCCTTATAAGAAGATTCTTTGTTTTCCTACTTGTTAAGCCTGTGATCCTAGTTTATTTCCATTAAGAAAATTGGCAGTTTTCAAGCTCTGTGTTTAAATGGACTAATGCAAATTCTAAATCTTGAGTGAGTGGGAACAAGGAATGCTTTCAGACTAGTACTGCAGGTAGTACAAGATGGTAGTTAGAAGCTTCCTGTTTGATTTCAGGGGTTTTGTTTGCTTGCTTGTTTGTTTTGTCTGTCAGAGGGAACTATAATACCATGTAATGACCCATTTACTTAGGGGTTCAATACTTCAGAAAGTTACTGGGAAAAGTTTTCTTCTAAGTGGATATTCTGACAGGGATGGGGTCTCTTTAGAATCAAGCTGGCATTAAGTAATTAACTAATACCTCATCTCTCATTTTCAGATCAAGGGACTAGATTGTCGGGCATGGACGGGTAGAGAAGAAAGGTTCTTTCAGCTCTATTGTTAGAACTGATATTGGCTATGATCAAAACAATAGAAGAAGATGTAACATTCTCCCCACCCTTAATTCATGTTGCAAATTTTTAAAACACAGTCTGACAGGTTCTCTTAAAAAAAAAAAGATACTAAAAGAATAATTATACGATATGTAGTAAACTTCTTTTTCTTTCCTAGCTTTACTGTCAAAATTCAAGGAGTGAAGGGGGTTGGTGTTGATCCTCAGGGGGCAGTGTTAACAAATTCTTGTGGCAACTAGAAAATATCTCTGCTAGCAGGGCAGACACTTTTCTACTGTAATAAATATCCATCAAAATAAAATTATCTTTCAGCATTCCATTTGGCATAAGACATATAGACTTTCACTGGAGCCCATTCCTGTTTCCTATTGGGAGTCTGTGGCTTTTTCAGCATAGAATGGTTGGGATTCACAGGTGGCACCATTAGAATGATAGAAAAATACAACAAATGCAACTTATTTTTTTTTCCATACCAGAATGGGAGCAAGGCAGTGAGACATAGGAAAAGCATGTGGTGTCCGCAAGGATACACTGACATGGATGCTTTAGCAGTCCTGCAGTGTTGGAGGGGGCAAACTGCAGGAGCTGATGCTTTTTCCGCTACTAATTGCAAAAGCCATGCAGCTATGCTTTTACTCCTGATGCAGGCCAGCTAAATCAAAAGTGTGTTGCTGCAGGATTGGGCTGTGCTAGTGGAAAGCACTCTCAGGTCCGTAAGAGAGATACGAAGCTAGCTATTGGAGAGAGTCCAGCAAATGACTGCTAAGATGATGAAGGGGCTGGAGCATCTCTCCTATGAGGAAAGGCTGAGAGAACTGGGATCACGTAGAGGAGAGAAGCCTCAAGGGGCATCTCATCAATATCCAAAGGGAGGCAGGAAAGAACACAGAGCCAGGCTCTTCAGTCATACCCAGTGACTGGGCAAGAGGCAGTGGGCACAGACTGAAGCACAGGAGGCTCCATCTGAACATCAGGAAACACTTTTTCACTATGAGGGCCACTGAGCACTGACACAGATTACCCAGGGATGTTGCAGAGTCTCCATCCTTGGAGATATTCAGAAGCCGTCTGAACACGCTTCTGGGCAACCTGCTGTAGGTGTCCCTGCTTGAGCTGGGGGTTGGACAAGGTGACCTCCAGAGGTCCCTTCTGACCTCAACTGTTCTTTGATTCTGTGAAAGGACTCGTCCACTCAAGCCTCTGTCCCCCAGGGAAGCCAAGCTAGGGAGTAACATGGGGCCTTTTCTGAACTTTAGGTTGTAGATATTTAGAGTTCCTTGTATGTCCTTGTCTTGGACATTATGTGCAATAATAATGGGTGGCCCATCTTATAAATAGTATTTCAGAACTAAGAAAGCTGTATAGGGTTGATGACATGGATGATGAGAGCAACGAGACAGCTAAGTCAGCAAACATAGAGTAGGTAAAAGTTGGGAGCAATTATTTATGCAATTCTTGCAGCGCAAGAAATACAAACTCCCATCTAAATTGTCTGGTAGGTGATTAAAACAAGCAAATGGAAGTGTAACAGGTATTCATTGCCAGAAGATACCGTGAAGGGTAAAAATGTAAATTGGTGCACAGAAGAGTTAGGCCACGGAAGAGTAGTACAGTGAATGTTCTTGCGCATGATCAACTCAACTCACAACAGAGAAAAAGCTCAGCTATTTTGTTACTGCATTGTTTTCTATAAAAGTATTCCCATTCATGCCAAAGGTGAATTCAGTCCAGTGTTTCTTTTCCAAATAACTTGGATCAGTATGAGACGTGGAAGCCATTCCTCCTGTTCATTGTCCACCACCCAAAAGTTACCCATTTAATTGGAAGTAATTGGCCAAATAGCTGCTAACTATTGCGACAGCCCCCCCGCCCCCCCCGAACTCTATACCACATACTTTGACAAATTGGCTTCCCTCATATGACATTGAAAGAACAACTCACGGAAGAGATGCAGTGTGACCACTTAAAATTTTTTAAAATAAGGAAGGTCCTTCATTTCCATTTTGGCCATATAATGTGCTGTTTCACCAGACTTCATTTGTTTTGACCAGTTTGCAGTGAATCTGAACATAGCAGATAATTGCAGAGCCCGTGAGTCAGAAGTTAAACAAGTTGTCCAATTCCGTTTCTATAATTTCCTGTTTGTTAGTGCCTTAAGCTATAAGAGCATCAAGAAAGGAATGGTCCTACTGACAGGGAACTATGCGGAGAAGAAAGCAGTTTTGCTCCTGTACAAATAGATTTTATTCCAAACAAAACCTCTTAGCACTAATTGTATGTATTGGAACAGCAATGCTGCATGCAAAAAATTAGATGAGAAGGGCAAATCCCTGCTTCCACATACTAAGGAGGCAACAGAGTATGTCAATCGTGCTTCAGTCTTTCTCATTCATGCTCTGAAACTGCAGTCTTTGGGATGCTTGTCAAAAGGGACCTAGTACAATGTAGGCAGGTTCTCACCTCACCTGTCATTTCCAAAACAAGCTACTACAGCGCATCAGTTTGAAACAGCAGAATTCAGATTGTTTCGTCAAAGGGCTGTGCTTTAAAGCAACAGTTGTCATGAATATAAATCTTTAATTTTCTGTTGTACTTTTATGCTGCTCTCTAAACCATTTAGTAAATGAAGAAACGTATTAAGCAGTACTTTGTCATCAAAACACTGAGAGACAAAGGATCAGTTTTGAGATTTGTCAGCATTAGATTATTTTAATGAATGTCACAAATAATAGCAAGCTGTATTTCTCCCCCCCCCCCGACGTTAACTCTGTTGTCCTATTGATACATATGACTTCCTTTACAAGGGATTTTATATCATTTGAACCAAATAAATTAATACAGGTGACAAATGACTGCTGGAAATGTTCTTTTAAGGTTAGTTCTCTCCAGTCTTTTGAACAGTGGTAGCAGGATCAAGGGGTAAGGAGTATTTTGCCCCGTGGTTTTCATTTAGAGCTTGCTTTCTTGAATTCCTTTTCACAAGCTCCAGGTAACTGGGTCTGGCGTTATTGCTGACCCTGCTTCGAGCAGGAGCCTAGAGACCTCCTTAGGTCCTTTCCAACCTGAATTTTCCTGTGATCCTAAGAAAAAGCACAAATAAGGTTCCATTACATTTCTGTGAATCTCAGTGCATATTTATGGCAGCTATGCTGTAGTGATTTTTCTACACAATGCAAGATCTTATTCGTGTTTGTGAGTTGCAGTCATTTAACTGGCCTGAAGGGATTAACCGATTGAATTTGAAGTTGAAATTCCAATGACCTTTTATTCACTGGTCACATATAGTGAGCCAGTGTTTAAAAATGAAACTTGTCTCTAGTATCTGTCTGTGCACCAAACGGTATTTTCTAGTGACATGTGATGATTGGCCCACTTTTTTCCAGCCATTCGGATTGTCCATATTTTCCTCATGCTGATGCATGTACTTCAGTAATTTTAGGTACAAACCGAATGATGAAACACCTGCAAGTTTCCACAGTTAGTTCTTACATTTTTCTTCAGTTGTTCAAAGATACTCAACTATATCTTACACAAGCCCATTAATGTAGAAGAGACGTCCCACTGAGGACAACATACACAAAGAAACATCTTTCTCAATGCCCTTGACAATAATGTGTCAAGAAATCTTAAATTTAGCTGTAGTGCTACAGAATGGAGCTGGCCCTTGAAAAAGTTAAAAATGCAATAGAGGCTTAAGCAAAGACCTTCGGATACACTTGTGCTTGGAGGCTGGGGAACTGAAGACACTGCCTAAGACACATTCTTCTTATCCTGATCACCTTGCCTCAGGCTGACTGAATCCTAAGCGAATTTATAAAGTATATTTGTTTTTGCCATTCTAGAACCACCCTTCGTAATTATTTTTAGATGTAACTCTGAAATTATTCAGAATTGGAAGAGTGACCTATCGATAAACAGCTCGCATTTTCCGTTGAAAGCTGCGACAGTCTAGGGAGTTGGTCTTACAGAACAGATAGTCTAGTGAATTTTTGAGGCGGCTTCTGTTATTTGAGGGCCATGTCACAGCTGTTTTTGAGCAGACAGAGGTTGTTGACTTAAAACTATTACTTCTACAGCTGGGAGAACTGGTTCTGTACCACGCTCTCAGACGGCACTAGAGCTTTGCATGGAAAAAATCCTCAGTGCAGAACAGTGAAATGAAGCTGTCATTACTGACTTTAAGAACTAAAAAACTTCTGTGCCTGAGAGTGCCTCACTGAACTAGAGTGTTTTTGTATAATAGACACTTGAATGCAGTCAGTGATTTCTGGATGCATCACAAGTGTGTATTTACTCTTAAACTGCTGAGAGAATAGCTACTTTAGATTGGCAGAGCAAAGACATCTGTGAATAGGCTTTGTGCAGGCAATTTACGACAGATAATATTTCAGTAAAGTGTTCTTGCGCTGCTATTCAGTGAGATTTGCATGCCTGCGAAATGTCATATTATCTTCCTGATTCCTTTTCTCCTTCTCATGAAAGAGGCGCTCTCCATATTTGCCTCAATGAAGGCTTTGTTTTTGTCTTCAACATTCAGCACAAACTTTCTGGTGATCAGAATGAAAAATTCTATCATAACAGAGGTATTTCTTCTCAGACTGCAAGTTTAGGAATATTGCTTACTGGTGGATGGAGCTGAGCATTTACTGAAAGCATTTGGAGAAATCCATTAGCTTTTTCCTCTGCAGGGCCTGAAGCATGTGTCCCACCAACAATGCTTTTGCAAAGATTATTCTGATACTATGTGTAAGGGTTGAGGACTTTCCATTTTTCTTTTGGATGCTTGGGCCTGTCGTATTGCATACTTTCTTCTTCACTCCACACAAGACAAGCAGGGAGGCTTGTCCAAGGCCACAAAGCATGAGAGGCAGTGCTCGGTAGTACTGCTGTGTTTTACGGACAGTCCAAAAAGAAGGGAGGAGGACTGGGTTAACACTGCGATACGCGGTATTATAATCTGTCACATTGATAATCTAATTTGGGATTACATGTTCAGAGATCAACAGGAGCTACTAGGGAAGTATACTGAACTGCTAAACTCTCTGTCCTTGGTAATTCAGAGAAACTTGGCAGAGAAACACACACTTACTCAAGAGAGTTATCATATGGGGACTTCTGTAAATGTGTCTCAAAAGCATTTTCTAATAATAAGATAACTAACATGGGTGACTGTTCCCAGAGTCTGTACTGATGTGCTGAGATGTTTAATTTTCTGTGAATATGGGCTGCATAGATAATAAAGACAGACAATGATAAGAGGCTTTCTTTTTTTTTTAACTCTCTGCTGCACTACGGATTCAGTCAGGGAGGAGGCTGGGGAAAGCCTTTTAATGGTAAACAATTGAACTGGAAATACTTCCCAAAATTCACTTATAAAGTCTCTAAAGCACGGTCAATGTAGGCAAAAATAAGGGCTATCTAAGCAAGGGTTGTATGTCCATCTGATGCATCTTTTATAAAAATGAGGGAACTATTTTTAGCAGAATACAGACATGCATGCAAAAGAGGAAGGAGAATCAGTATGGCTGAAAACACTGGAGGCAGCAGATACCTCTTCAGCAAAGCAAGTGGGTGTCAGAACAGTAAACAATGAGAACATGGGAGTAGGTGGAATGTCTGTGTTCTGGCAGTCTTAGAAGCGATTGACTAGATGCGTGTATTCAATGCAGTTGATTGGATGGCTGAAATACAGGAGAAACATCTCAAAAGAGGACAGGGGAGAACAGGAGCTTTTAACCTGTGGAGACAACTTCTATTTCCATCTTCTCTCTAGCCTAAATGTAGAATGGTTTCTTCCAAGCCTTACCGCTGATTCCTTGTGTACATTTACAAGCTTCTTCTGGCAGAGATGGTTGGCACCATCTCTGCCAGAAGAAGCTTGTAAATGTACACAAGGAATGTAACCAATTAGAAGAATGCTACATGTTTCTCTTTTCTTCCCATACCTTCCCCCTCAGCTGGAATTCAGGGTTCTCCGAAAGAAAATTGTGTTTTCACCCATCATCCGAGGCACTTATAGATAACTTAAAGGCTAAGAATGTACTCTACCAGAGATCCTGGAAATATTTTCTAAATTGTGTCACAGCAGAATGAAAACCTTCCTTGAGCTGTAGGGTCTAGGAGAAAGGAGGTTCTATATGGCATTATTTTTCTGTTCTCTAATGGAAACTATTGTCTCATTTTGCTACAGCCATGGTTTTCTAATCATTGGAAGTAATTTGCTCAGATTAATGCTCTCTGTTCAATTCATTTAATGTGACATAATTTTGTAACACTACAGGCTTTATCACTACTCAGAATAACCCCTGGAAAACCCCAGGAGGCAAAAATGCTTACTGAGTTTAGCTGTTGAGGCTGGATGATGCTGCTTCGTGAAAAATGAAGTAACTGTTTTGAGGGAAGAAAAACATCAGTTACTGGGTCTATCAGAATTCTTTGTCTTTCATCAGACGTGTTACTCGGTCATAACTTGGCTTTTATTTTTATGTTTATCACAATGCCTTTTTTTGTGTCTCTGGTAATAGAGGAGCACTGTGAGACTTCCCTAAGCCTATACTACAAAGCATCATACGGTTAATTACCTATTAAAAAACCCTCACCTCATTTTTTTATCGGATTGAATTTGGAATATTACCTATTACAAAGATGCACATAAAGGCACGGATATTTTCTGTTTCAACTTCATGTTGAAAGTGTCAGCTTACATAGGATCGTAAAAGATGTTGTGTTGGGGTTTTTTTTTCCCCTAAAGAGAGTTGCTTTCTAGTATGTACCAGCATCTTTAAGTGTTCTTCTCTGCATGGCCAGTGTGGTTGTTCTCATTAGCTTTCTCTACGTACCATGTATAGTTGTTTGCAATAGCTATAGCTAAGGAATTGCGTGTAGTTAGCAAAGTTCTCTGTAATATCTTTTCTCCCTTAGATGCAGTAACACATAATCCCGATTCTGCCGTGGAACCCATTTACATCATTAACAGCTATCAGTCAGTCAGTTGTCTTGCCTTTGACTGATCGGTCTACTGATTCTGAATGCTAAAAGTAACCTTTTATTTGAGTTAATATTATTTCACATGTAACTCAGCATTGTTTTGACCCCTTTTTTCCTGAAGTTGGTTATACAAAGCACCATTCAATGCCTTTATGCAGGATATGAAAAGATCTTTGAAACTGTGAACATGTTAAACATTTAGTAGTGTGTGAGACTTCTCAGAAACACCATTTGTCAGGCAGAAGGTACTATTCGCCCTCCCCCCCCCGCCCCCAGTTGTAAAACAACTGTAACAGCATTTCCAGGTTTTCACCTGGCTTTAGTGGTTATTGCTTAGGGTTGATGGTTTACCAAGAAGTAATTACTATTTGAGCATAGTGGTGCTATGAGCTCCAAGATAATGTAGAGCTGTTGGTACAGTGTATCACGAATAAACAAAGGGACAAATATTGAAAAAGCAAGGTTTTGATTTCCGACATTCGTGCTCCCACCACAAGATGGTCATGGGATCTCGAGGGATGGGATGGAAATATTTGAAGTGAATCCTTGGACTCCGAGACTGAGTTTGAATTTGATCCAGACTTACAAGGCAGGAAGGTGGTGGAAGTACAACTCCTCATGCAAATGATGAGGTAGCAGGAACAAGTGGACAGGGGCGTGTAGATCGGGTGTACTTACACTCTGAAAGAGTTAAGGGAATTCTTAAAGACCTATCAGCAAAAGAGTGAGGAAGGCATACTGGCATGGATTTTGCAAGCTTGGCGTAGTGGAGCTGCGTCCATTTATTAGCGAGTGAAAAGAGATTTATTAAGTCCTATAGCCAATGATGATGAGATACAACAAGGATATGCTCAGTTGCAAAATGTCAGAGGTCCTGATAGGTGACACATTGTTGCACCTACGCTATATCAATAGTTGTGTGCAGCAGTTTTAACAGCATATGCAGAACCTGCCGAATTAGTGTTGTCCTTCAGAAACTGGTGTACAATGGAAGAAGGTATTAATTTGTTGTGGCAGATGGGGATGGCTCATGCGTTGGTTATGGAATCCAATCCAGACAGTGTAGCAGTAACAAGAAGTGTCAAAATGCAGGTATTGGGAGGAGTGCCTGCTTCACTAAAACCCTGGATTATACCAGCAGTGACAAATGTTACTGGTAATGTAGACACCGTAGCAAATACCTTGAGGGAAATTTGGGCTGTAATTTTGGGGCTGTAATTTTGGGGCCATCTGTTTGGGTGGTGCATAAAGGAAAGCCGGCAGAACTGAAAGGAGTTACAGCACAGGTAACAAGGAAACAAATGTGGAATGATCTTGGACAAGCCGGTATCCCATGATCAGAAACAGATGGGATCACAACATCAGAAATGTTTTGCTGATGGCAAAAATTAGCATTTATGCAAAAAAGATGACCGCCCCCAGCCCCACCACCAACTCTGCGTCCACCCTCCACCCCGCCTGCCACATCGAGGCAAGACATTACCTGGCAACAAAAGCAATATACTTTCAAAGTAGTGTCTCAGGGATACGCAGTCTCTCTCCATTTGCCACCAAATGATAGCAGCTGATGTAGCACTATGGTTGGGTACCGTTACTGTTTACTGTTTTATTGATGATCTATTGATGATGGCAGAGTCACAACAAGAAATTAAAGTAGCTGCCAAATAGCTGAAAGCACGTTTACAGGACCAAGGCTGGGCAATTAATCCAAAGCAGATACAGGGCCCTAGTACTACTGTACGATTTTTGGGAATAGTTTGGCATGGTTTAGATTAGAGAAATACCAAACAAGGTACAGCAAACTGTCCAGCAATTTCCACTACCCATCACAGTAAAACAGTTACAGACCTTTCAGGGACTTTTAGGGTATTGGAGAACTTTCATCCCACATCTGGCGGTATTAATGCGCCCTCTGCAGAAATTAACTAGGAAGAAGGTTGTTTGGCAGTGGACCAAGCAACAACAATAAGCCTTTCATTGTCTGCAAAAATTATTTGATTAAGCATGTGCTCATACACTCCTAGGCAAAGACATCCTTTTGAATTAGAAGTAACAATTATAGATGCTATAGTCTTGTGGGGATTGGGGCAGATGACTGAACTGAAAATCAGAAAGAACCTGTAGGATTTTGGTCCAAGGCATTACAAGGCTCCACTATACATTGTACCCCAATAGGAAAACACATTTTAGCTGCAGTTCTGGCACTGCAAGAAACTGAAAGAATCACAGGCCAAGACAGTGTGACTGTACACACACCCATACCTATACATGGGTGGGTTACTGATGTTTGTTAGAGCCCCTGCAGGGGGTAGCTCAGGCAGCCACACATTGGAAATGGAAACATTATTTACAGTAACAATTTCTGCCAGGAAAATGACATGTCACCCCTCTACATGCTACTCTTGTAGGAACTGTATCATTTAATCATATGCCCACACTAGGGGAAACTCTTCCTTGGAACTTTTCTTGGAAACTATCCTTGGAGATATCCCTACATCTCCTGTGGAGGAGGCTCCCCCTTATGATGAGTTTTAGAAGAACACAAAAAAGCTGCCTGATATACCGATACAAGTACACCACCTCCAGTACAAAACATGGTGACGATTGAAATTCTTCCAGATGGTATCTGTCCCAAAATACTAACTGTAGGGGAAATTGAATTGTTTACACCGATAGATTGCGTGGTGGGACTGTGACCTACTAGTCTAGATGTGAAGATTCATATAATAACTCCTTAGAATGCCATATGGTTCTGTACCCCGACTTCTCCTCTTATTTTAGATCCTTTGTTGATACCAGATTCTCGAGTTCTTGTATTTCAGATGTCTTCGACAAATACCTGTGCCTTATTTAGAGGAGATAGCATTGGAACGGTGTTACTGGTGTCATGAACCCAACATCGAATCGAAGTTCAGTCTCAAAAAGCATAAGACATAGCTCTCCAATCTGTGTGGGCAATTACCCCACATCAGGTTATCAAACATGGAGTAATACTGGTTGAAGGAGCTGGAGTAATGTTCCATTTATGTTGCTCCTAGCAACGTATTACTGGAAGGAGAAGACACTCCTGTTTTCCTCCCCTATCACAGGTTGGCTGGTTATGCTTTGTAGTCTTGCACTATAAGCACATGGCCTGGATATCTTTCCACAAGAACAACATGTAAATACTTCTATTTCATTAGCCTCGACTGTAACTAACTCATCTGCCTTTTGTACTAAGAGAAGATTACTAGCTGCAGGTCTTTTGACTACGTGTTTCATTGGTATCCCAACCCTAGTAGCTATATTACAGAATTATACTATGCCAAGTGATTTTGATATTAATGTGTCTCATTGCTATTTTTTCTGAGTAGGTAACAGCTGTACGCCAATGAACATTGCAAATTTGAGTGACGGTGGACTATTTCCTCCTTTGACACCATAAACGCTGCTTCAATTTTGAAGGCATGAGTTGCTTCAACATAACTGATGAATCAGCCAGCATAGAGGATGACATCTAACGTCTCCAGGACTTAATGCATCAAATAAAACAATCTACTGATGGTCCCTGGCTGGCTGAGTGTTTTAATTCCCTGACAGGATGAATGGGACACCAGATTCAAGTTTGCTGTTCTTATTTTTTTCTTTATTTCCCTAGTCGCTGTTGCTTTTTAAATGTTCTGTCTACTGTTATCCTGTTTTCTGTGGTTTTTTTTTTTTTCCTTCTTTACTTAGTGCCACTGCTTTTGAAATTTTCTTTCAACATCTCAGTTTTAATCCGCGGTCCCTATTTTTTGATTTTTTCCTGTATTTCCCTAATCCCCATTGCTTTTAAAATCTTTCTGAGTACCTTTTTACTGTTCACTGTCTGTATTTTTTAAACTAATTTATTCTCTTTCCTTAGTGCTATAGGTTTTTAGGTTTGCTTTCTACGTGTCCCTTTTAGTTAGACATTGCTACTTTTTAATTTTTCCTTATCTCCTTAATCTGTCTTGCTTTTGAAATTTTCTGTCTACTTTTATCCTGTTCGCTGTCTTTATTTTTTCTTTCTTGTGTTTCCTTAGTGCTGTTGCTTTTTAAATTTTCTTTCTCCATCTCTTTTAGTTTGCTGTCCTTATTTCATAATTTTTCCTTTATTTCCCTAATGCTTATCACTTTTTAAATGTTCTTACTATGCCTACTTCTAACCCGCTTTATTTTTTAATGATTTCTTGTCTTTCCTGTTGCTCTTTAGATTTTCTTTCTATGTCTCTGTTTCAGTTGGCTGTCCATATACTTTATTTTTTCCCTTTATTTCCCTAATCCCTCTGGCTTTTTAAATTTTCTTTCTACGCCTGCTTTTATTCCCTTTGCTGTTTTTTTAATAATTTCTTATTTTCCCTTAATGCTCTTGCATTTTAGATACTCTTTCTACGTCTCCATTTTCATTTGCTGTCTCTGTTTTTTGTGTATTTCCCTTTATTTCCCTAATCCTCTCATTCTGTAAAACTTCTATGCCTTCTTTTTTTCCCTTCGCTCTCTTTAATTATTTCTTCTGTTGCTTCTGTCATCACTTTTTAGATTTTCTTTCTACATCTTCATTTTAGTTCGCCATGACTATTTTTAAATTTTTTTCCTTCTCTCCTTGATCACTGTTGCTTTTAAGATGTTCGGTCTACTTTTATCCCGTTCCCTGTCTTTATTTCGCTGTCTTGTCTTTCACTAATTTCTTGTCTTTCCTTGGTGCTGTTGCTGTTTAAATTTTCTTTCTACATCTGTTCTAGTTCACTGTCCCTGATTTTCAGTTTTTGTCTTTATTTTTTTACCCCCCTCGGTTTTTAAGTATTATTTCTATGTCTACTTTTTTTCCATTCAATGTCTTTATTTCTTCTCTTTCTTTAGTGCCCTCACTTCTAAGATTTTCTTTCTACATCCCCGTTTTAGTGTGCTGTCCTTATTTTTAATTTTTTTTTCTTTTATTTCCCTAGTCCCCGTTGTTTTTTAAATTTTCTACTTTTATGCCGTTCACTGTCTTTGTTTCCTTCTCTTTCCTTAGTGCTCTCGCTTTTTACATTTTATTTCTACATCTCCGTTTTAGTTCGCCGTCGCTTCTTTTTAATTAGTGGCGCGCGACGCCGATCAACGTGCTCCACTCTGCCATCCGCCGGTAACGGCAACGCGGTGCTGCGGGGCGATGCCGCCGCGCCCGTTGCTGCCTCCCGGTAACGAAACGCTGCGGCCGCAACCCGGTTCTGCAGCCCGGCCTTCGCCT
>Ga0181612_131922_pt1 | contig 16459 bp, 15 predicted proteins | sample HoacroProtozoa21_FD_119630 | JGI IMG/M metagenome (GOLD analysis project Ga0181612, IMG submission 119630) | Hoatzin crop microbial communities from Cojedes, Venezuel. Combined Assembly of Gp0051906, Gp0051904, Gp0051908
GGGATCCACCTCTTCCCATTCCGAACAGAGAAGTTAAGCCTCACCACGCCGATGGTACTGCGAAAGTGGGAGAGTAGGTAACCGCCCCTTACGAGGAGAGAGAAGAGTTAGAAGTTTAGCTAGCGTCTCTCTCCTCTTGTTGTTTATATGATGCGACAATCTAGAGAAATATTCTTACGACTATAGGTGAGAGGGCGTTGTCAATCGGCAGTGTGCGCAGTAGGCATTTGGGGAGTTGCTAAAATAGCTTTTATGCTTGAAAAGATAAATAACAATTTGTTGTCTCAAAAATTTTGTTTTATCTTTGTGGTGGTAATTCTTAGGATAGAGTTGAGAAGGTTGTGCGCCATATTGCTTGTGATGCTGACGCTGTCACAGACAGCGGTGGCGGAGTTGCAGTGGCGTGAAACTAATCGAGAGGTGCATGGTAAGAGTTTAGTCGATACGAGAGTGAGCGATGGGATAGAAATCTATGGCTCTAAGGGTACAATCACGATTGTGACGCCTAGACGCATAGTGGTGAGAGTTTACACTATATTGGGGCAGATGATTTCTCAAGCCACATTGTCGGCAGGCACTTCGGAGTTGCATCTCGAATCGCGAGGCGTATATCTTGTGAAAATTGGCAGCCTCACTCAAAAGGTTGCATTATAGATAGATTTATAAATAGAAAAACCTTTAACATTAAACTATTAAATAAAAACGAGAGTATGACAAATTTAGAGAACATGGATTGGGCACATCTGCCTTTTGGTTACATGAAGACCGATTATAATGTGCGTTGCACATTTAAGGACGGTAAATGGGGTGAAATCGAAGTTACTCAAGACGAGACCATCAATTTGCACATGGCAGCAAGCTGCTTGCACTATGGGCAAGAAATCTTTGAGGGTCTTAAAGCTTTTCGTGGCAAGGATGGTAAAATTCGCTTGTTCCGCCCTGATGAGAATGCCAAACGCTTGCAAAATAGTGCTCGAGGCATTATGATGGAGCCGTTGCCTGAGGAGAAATTTATTGAAATGGCCAAGATGGTAGTAAAATTGAATGAGCGCTTTATACCGCCTTATGGCAGTGGTAGCTCGCTGTATCTACGTCCACTTGAAATAGGTTTATCTCCACGTGTGGGTGTGAATCCAGCTGATGAATACATGGTGATAATCTTTGTTACCCCAGTTGGGCCATATTTCAAGGAAGGTTTCCATCCGACCAAAGTAGCGATTTATCGTGAGTATGACCGTGCGGCACCTTGTGGCACTGGTAGGTGGAAAGTTGGTGGCAACTATGCTGCTGGTATGGGAGCAACGGCTCGAGCCAAAGCTGCAGGTTTTTCGGCTGCTCTCTTCCTAGACCCAAAGGAGAAGAAATATCTTGACGAATGTGGTCCTGCCAACTTCTTTATTGTTAAGAATAACACTTATATTACTCCTAAGTCGGGTTCTATCTTGCCTTCAATCACCAATATGAGTTTGCAACAGATAGCTCGAGACCTAGGGCTAAGTGTTGAATGTCGTCCAGTGCCTTTGGAGGAATTGGCTGAGGCTGATGAGGCTGCAGAATGTGGAACGGCTGCAGTAACCGCTCCTATTTCTGAGATTGTGGATATGGATAATGATGTGCACTATGTCATCTCTAAAGATGGTAGTGTGGGCCCTGTAACTACTCAGCTATATAATCGCTTGCGTGCCATACAGATGGGAGATTATCCTGATGAGCATGGATGGGTCGTGTTTGTTGACTAATGAAGAAAAATAGATGATTGATTGCGAATGCATCATCCAGCGATACTACACACCCGGTAACGATGATTACCGGGTGTTGGTTATTCATAGCCGTCAGGTCGCAGAGCTGGCTCAGCAGTTGTGTGGACGGCTATTATCACAAGGGGTACCTATCGATGAGGAGTTTGTTTGCGAGGCAGCTATGTTGCATGATATAGGAATTTGCAAGACAGATGCGCCAGGTATTTTCTGTTATGGGAAAGCCCCTTATATTTTGCATGGCATTTTGGGTCGCAAGATGTTGGAGCAATTAGGCTTGTTTAGGCATGCGCTTGTGTGTGAGCGTCACACTGGAGCGGGCATAACGGCTCAAGAAATCGTGGATCAGCGATTGCCTATCAATCCACCGCGAGATTTGTTGCCAATAAGTTTGGAAGAAAAAGTGGTGTGCTATGCTGATAAATTTTATAGCAAGAGCCATCCTGGCGATCAGGCTAAATCGTTGGAGCGGGTGCGTCAATCACTGTCTCGCTTTGGCACGGATACGATGGCCCGATTTGAAGCTCTAGTGGACTTGTTTGGCGAGCCTCCAGCAGACTTATGAGATTGAGACTGATGATTGATAAATGCGCTGACAAGGGGAAAAGGTTTGTGTGATTACAAAGAATTGATTACTTTTGTGACATTGTAAAAAGATTAATATAATGTGATGTGATGCGGTAGCTCTGAGAGCGCTCGCGCACTTTAATAATAATGAGACCACAATGGAAATGGAAACATTGAAACTGAAATTGAAAGAGCAAATAATTGCAGCCTTGAATTTGGAAGACCTCACGCCAGCTGATATTGATGATGCTGCGCCACTGTTTGGTGAGGGCTTGGGATTGGATTCTATCGATGCGCTAGAGCTGATAGTGATGCTAGAGCGAGAATATGGCATCAGAGTGAATAATCCTGCCGATGGCAAACAGTTGTTCAAGAGCGTGAATACCCTTGCTGATTATGTGGCCGAGCATGCTGCTCAGAAAAATTGATGTGGGTCGCGTGATAAAAATTTAGGAGCTCTCTGTGGGATGGTGATATCATAAACTTTTTTAGGTTTCAAGTTTTGGTGATGCCTAGAAATAGTGTTTATTTCGCAGAATAAAAAACTACGGTCTATGGATAAAATAAAATACACGATTGAGTATCCGATGCGTAGTGTTCCTGAAGCGATGCTGTGGCGTTACATCAGCACTCCACAGGGGTTGGAGAGTTGGTTTGCCGATGGCGTGAGTGTGCAAGGCAAGCACTATACTTTCAGTTGGGGGACAGCGAGCCAGCAAGCTTCGCTCGTGTCGATGCGCAGTGGCGTGTATGTGAGATTTCGTTGGGTCACTAGCGATGTTGCCGATAAAACTGGCCGCTATTTTGAGCTGCGTATCACCCGCAGCGAACTGACCGATGCTGTAACTCTAGTGGTGACCGACCATGCTGATGATGAGCTCGACGTACAAGAGATGACCACGCTTTGGAATCAACAAGTTGAGACGTTGCGGCGAGCTATGGGATTGTAGGATTTGGTGAGCTGAGTTTATATAGGTGGGAAATGAAGAGGCTAGAGCGGTAGCATTGCCTGACAGATAGCTGGTGTTGATACACGTTGCTCCGCTCAATTGTTGCCCAAGCGCATTAATAAAACATGAGGATTAAGAAGCTATATCAATTTATGCTACAGACGTTCTTGCCGCTGTTGGCAATGACTTTTTGCATCTGCTTGTTTATAGTGATGATGCAATTTCTGTGGCGGTATATTGATGAGCTGGTTGGCAAGGGCTTGGGCATAGGCTTGGTGGCCGAGTTGTTTTTCTATGCGGCATTGTCGATGGTGCCTTTGGCGTTGCCGTTGAGCATCTTGCTCGCTGCGCTGATGACGTTTGGCAACTTGGGTGAGCATGTGGAGCTGACGGCGTTGAAGTCGTCGGGCATTTCTCTGACCACAGTGATGAAGCCTCTAGCCGTGTTTATTGCCTGTGTGGCGGTGGGGGCATTCTTTTTTCAAAACAATGTGCTTCCCAAGTCTCAAGTGAAGATGTGGACGTTGCTGTTCTCGATGCGCCAGAAATCTCCCACATTGGATATCCCCGAAGGTACTGTATATAGCCAGATTCCAGGTTATAATCTTTATGTTAAGCACAAGGGGCCCGAAGGTAGTGATATGCTCTATCAGATGCTCATCTATGATGTGTCGAATGGCGCTGGCTATCCTCGCATAGTGGCGGCAGATAGCGGCCGATTGTCGATGACTCCCGATCAGCGTCATCTGGTGCTAGACTTGTATCAAGGCCAGTGGTATGAAGATATGCGCGGTGGAGGCAATCAAGGGCTATCGGGAGAGTTGTATAGGCGTGAAACTTTTAAGAATAAGGAGATATTGATTCCCTATGATGCCTCGTTTACCCGTATGGATGACCAAAATATGCGGTCGCAATATGTGGGCAAAGATATTGCTGAGTTGAGTCACACTATCGATTCGGTGCGGCTTAAGGTGGACAGCGCAGCTAATCAGGTGGTTGGTAAACTCAAGTTGTTGCCTGTGGCGGGAACACCTTCATGGCATATTGGATCAAAAGATGGGAAGAGGATGTTGGTGCCCGTTAAGGAAGTGGCTCTCGACAAGCCTATAGACTTTGATAAGATGCTCAAGGAGCTATCGCCCGATGAGCGGCAGCAAGTTGTCAGTCAAGCTATCATGCTAGCTACGAGCCGCAAGCAGGACCTAGAATTTCAGGGATATACTATCAATGACGACAATTATGTGATAAGGCGTCATCAGATAGAGTTGATGAAGAAATTCACGCTGTCGCTAGCCTGCTTGATATTCTTCTTTATAGGGGCGCCATTGGGGGCGATTATTCGCAAGGGTGGTTTAGGTACTCCCATCGTTATCTCGGTGTTGCTGTTTATCGTCTATTATATTATAGACAATATGGGCTATAAGCTGGCTCGCGATGGTCGTTGGCCAGTGTGGCAAGGCATCTGGCTAAGTTCGGCTGTGTTGCTCCCGTTGGGCGTTTTCTTGACCTACAAGGCGGTTAACGACTCGGCTGTGTTTAATCCTGACGTGTGGATGAATTTTGTGCACCGATTGTTGGGGCTGCATCAAACACGCAAGCTAGCTATCAAGGAGGTTGTGATTGATGAGGTTGATAATAATGAAGCGCTCAATAGGCTCACAGCCCTTCAAGCTACTTGTCAGCAATTCTTGGACCGTTATCCAGGCCGACAGGGCTATTGGAATTATTATAGCAACGGATATGACCACGAAGCCATCAAGGCGTTGGCTCAGCAGATAGATGCGATGGTGGATTATCTGTCGAATACGCGAGACCAAATGGTCATCAACAAGGCGATGGATTTCCCCATCATCAGGCCTTCGTTGGCCGACCAGCCAGCCCATACCACAACGCCTAAAGTGGCTAAATTGCTCGCTGTGCTATTGCCCATTGGGTTGCTGATATGGCTGTTTGGACTCTATCGTTATCGTCGTCTCAAGCGAGATGTGCGCCTCGCTGAGCGCACCTGTCAGCAGTTGATAGCGATACTCAATGGCGAGTATAATCGAGAAATGGAATATCTAGAGCAAACCACTTAACGTATCTATAACCATAACATCAAATTTTTTTGCTAAAAAGAATATGGACATTAAGCTTAACACTATAGACGAAGCCATAGAACAAATCAAGCGAGGGGAATTTGTGATTGTCGTGGATGATGAAGACCGCGAAAACGAAGGCGATTTTATCATCGCTGCCGAAGCAATCACAGAGGAGAAAGTCAACTTCATGTTGCGTGAGGGTAGGGGGGTGCTCTGTGCGCCTATCACCGCTCAGCGTTGCCATGAGCTAGACTTGACGATGCAGGTCGAAGACAATACCTCGATGCTAGGCACACCCTTCACCGTCACCATCGATTTGCTAGAAGGTTGCACCACGGGGGTGAGCATGCACGACCGCGCTATGACCATTAGAGCCCTTGCCAACCCCGATGCTAAACCCCAAGATTTTGGCCGCCCAGGACACGTCAATCCGCTGCGAGCTGTCGATAAGGGGGTGCTCAAGCGTGCTGGTCACACCGAGGCTTCTATCGACTTGATGAAGCTCTCGGGCCGATATCCTGCTGCTGCCCTCATCGAAATCATCAATCCCGATGGCACGATGGCGCGGTTGCCTCAACTAGTGGAGGTGGCTACCAAATATCAGATGCCCATCATCTCTATCAAGGACCTGATTGCCTATCGCTTGCGCACCGAGCAGGTGGTGGATGTTGGTGAAGAGGTGGATATGCCCACTGCTTATGGCCACTTTAGGCTGATTCCCTTCCGCCAAATCAACAATGGGTTGGAGCATATTGCTCTAATCAAGGGTGAATGGAAATCGGATGAGCCCATCTTGGTGCGCGTGCACTCGTCGTGTGCTACGGGCGATATCTTTGGTTCTATGCGTTGTGAGTGTGGCGAGCAGCTCCATTTGGCTATGCAAATGATTGAGGCCGAGGGCAAGGGCGTGCTTGTGTATATGAATCAAGAGGGTCGAGGCATTGGGTTGATGAACAAAATCAAGGCCTACAAGCTGCAAGAGCACGGCTACGACACAGTAGATGCCAATGTTCATCTAGGTTTTAAGCCTGATGAGCGTGACTATGGCGTGGGAGCCAACATCTTGCGCATCTTGGGGGTGACTAAGATGCGGCTGATGACCAACAATCCCGTCAAGCGAGTGGGGTTGGAGAGTTACGGCTTGCAAGTGGTAGAGAATGTGCCCCTTGAGGTTAAGCCCAACCGCTACAACGAGTTCTATATGCACACCAAAAAGGCTCGCATGGGTCACAATCTGCATCAAGTTGATTGAGATGTCTGACGAGCAGCTAACTCAGTTGCACGACTTCTTGGAGCGTGAGGTGGTGTCGCTCTATGGCCAATTTGACAAGGGTCATGGCATCGACCATGCCCATCAAGTGATGGCACAAGCGATGCAGCTAGCCGAATTTTACCCTCAGCTTGACCGAGGAATATTGCTCACGGCGGCTGCTTATCACGATGTGGGCTTGGCCGAGGGTCGCGAGCATCATCATATCGCTAGTGCCCGTATCGTTAGGCAAGACCAGCGACTGCGCCGATGGTTCAGCCAATCTCAAATCGACCTCATTGCCGATGCGGCCGAGGACCATCGTGCTAGCAATCGACATGAGCCCCGCACACTCTATGGGCGCATTATCGCCGAGGCCGACCGCCTGATTGATGCTGAGACCATCACACGGCGCACGATACAATATGGCTTGGAGCACGAGCCTCAGTTCGATAGGGAGCAGCATTATGAGCGCGTGTGTGAGCATATCGGCGAGAAATATGCTGAGGGTGGATACCTCAAGCTATGGATTCCGCAAAGCGATAATGCCCTGCGGTTGCAGCAATTTCGCCAACTCTTTGACAATCGGCAAGCCTTTCGCCAACTCTTCGACAAACTCTATGACCAGCTTGTGGAGCGAGCTGCCAAACGGCACGAGAACGAGATGAAGATAGTGCGCAACCGCCTAGTCAAGCAGGTGCTGGCCGACATGGGCTGGAAACGGCCGCAGCAACTCAGCGAGGAGGAGTCCTAAATGAGAGGCATCGCCACTGAGTCTGTTGTGTGGCAAAAAAAGTGAGTCGAGTCGGTGGTGTGAGGCACCCCATTGTCGAGGGTGGGAGTAGCTCCGAGATTTTTCTCAATTTTCTCATTTTTCTCAAGCGCGTGGCAGCAATGAGCGTTGCCCTCATTATAGAAAAAGAGAACCGTCGCCAAACTAGGGATTAGCCCTTGTGGCGACGGTTGCTTGTGTGGGGTAGCTAAGAGCTACTATCGTGGTATTAGGCTTCTTGATCATCCAAGAGGATGTGCATCAGCTGTATGGCACTCTTCATGATGTTGGTGCCAGGGCCAAAGATAGCTGCTACGCCAGCCTTATAGAGGAAGTCATAGTCTTGCACGGGAATCACGCCACCTGCGGTAACGATGATGTCGTCGCGTCCAAGTTTCTTCAGTTCCTCGATAACGGCGGGGATGAGTGTCTTGTGGCCAGCTGCTAGCGACGAAACGCCTAGCACATTCACATCGTTTTCTACGGCCTCACGTGCGCTCTCTTCGGGGGTCTGGAACAAGGGTCCCATATCCACGTCAAAGCCACAATCGGCATAGCCTGTAGCCACCACTTTGGCGCCACGGTCGTGTCCGTCTTGCCCCATCTTGGCTATCATGATGCGTGGTTGGCGTCCTTCTTTCTTGGCAAACAAGGCGGTCAGGCGGCGAGCCTCCTCGAGGTCGGGGTCTGATTTGGTTTCTGCTGAATACACTCCTGAAATGGTTTTAACAACGGCTTTGTAACGACCCACGATTTTCTCGCAGGCATCAGATATTTCACCCAGCGAGGCGCGGTCTTTGGCAGCCTCTACCGCGAGTTCTAGCAGGTTGCCCTTGCCCGTCTCGACGGCATTGGTGATAGCTTGTAGGTCGGCTTGCACCTTGGCCTCATCGCGGTTGGCACGCAGCTTCTCGAGTCCTTCGACTTGCTCTTTGCGCACCTCGGTGTTGTCGATTTCGAGGATGTCGATAGGCGCTTCTTTCTCGAGCGCATATTTGTTGATGCCCACGATGGTCTGTCGGCCGCTATCGATGCGAGCCTGGGTGCGAGCAGCAGCTTCCTCGATGCGCATCTTGGGCACGCCCGTCTCGATGGCTTTGGCCATGCCGCCCAGTTTCTCGATCTCTTCGATGTGTGCCCATGCTTTGCGCATGAGTTCATCGGTGAGTTTCTCTACATAGTAGGAGCCAGCCCATGGGTCGATAGCCTTGGTGACGTAGGTCTCTTGCTGGATGTAGATTTGGGTGTTGCGTGCGATGCGAGCCGAGAAGTCGGTAGGCAAGGCGATAGCCTCGTCGAGGGCGTTGGTGTGCAGCGACTGGGTGTGTCCCAGAGCAGCTGCCATAGCCTCGATACAGGTGCGTCCCACGTTGTTAAAGGGGTCTTGAGCGGTGAGCGACCAGCCTGAGGTCTGGCTGTGTGTGCGCAGCGACATCGATTTGGGGTTCTCAGCGCCAAAGCTCTTGACAATCTTTGCCCACAACAAGCGGCCAGCGCGCATCTTGGCGATTTCGGTGAAGAAGTTCATCGAGATGCCCCAGAAGAACGACAGACGCGGAGCAAAGGCATCGACCGATAGTCCAGCGTTCACACCCGTGCGGATGTAGTCCATGCCATCGGCTAGCGTGTAGGCCAGCTCGATATCGGCTGTAGCACCTGCCTCTTGCATGTGATAGCCCGAGATAGAGATAGAGTTGAACTTGGGCATGTATTTGGAGGTGTACTCAAAGATGCTAGCGATGATATCCATCGAGAATTTGGGCGGGTAGATGTAGGTGTTGCGCACCATGAATTCCTTGAGAATATCGTTCTGGATGGTTCCAGCCATCTCTTCGAGCTTGGCACCTTGCTCTAGGCCTGCTACGATATAGAAAGCCATGATGGGCAGCACGGCGCCGTTCATCGTCATCGACACCGACATCTTGTTCAAGGGGATGCCATCAAAGAGCACCTTCATATCTTCTACCGAGCAGATAGACACACCAGCCTTGCCCACATCGCCCACCACGCGGGGGTTATCGGCGTTGTAGCCACGGTGTGTGGGTAGGTCAAAGGCCACCGACAGACCCTTCTGTCCTGAGGCCAAGTTGCGGCGATAGAAAGCGTTACTCTCGGCAGCTGTCGAGAAGCCAGCATATTGGCGCACTGTCCATGGGCGGAACGGATACATCAGCGAGTAGGGACCACCCAAGAAAGGTGGGATACCAGCTACAAAATCGAGATGTTCCAGACCCTCAAGGTCCTGTTTGGTATAGACGGGCTTGATGTCGAGCAACTCGGCATTTTTCCAGCTCTCGCCTTGGGGCAGAGGCTTGTGTTGTACGTTGAAAGCCTCGTTAGCAATATCTATATTCTTAAAATTCGGTCTCATTTGCGTTTGCCTCCTGTTTATTTCTTTAATAGTTTAGCGTTGAAAGCCTTCAGCGTAGCTAGCACGTTGGTGCGCACGTTGATAAAGTTGCTGATGCCTAATGCCTTAAATTCGTCGGTCTCAGGGCCTGCTAGCACCATCTCGGCGCGGCCATCGATGGCACCCACAAAGTCGGGTATCAGGGCTGCATATTCATCGTCGCTACTGCACAGCACCACCACATCGGCGCCCTGCTCGATAGCGGCATCCACACCCTCTTGCACGGTGGCAAAGCCATTGTTGTCGATGAGCTTGTAGCCAGCGCAGGCAAAGAAGTTGTCGCTAAACTGTGCCCTTGCTAGGCGCATAGCCAAGTTGCCAATGGTGAGCATAAACACCTTGGGGGTGTTGGCAGCGTGCTCGGTCTCTAGGCGCACCTGCTCAAACTGCTCTGCCAGTCGCTTGTTGTTGAGCATCACCTCGCCCTCGTCTTTGCTCTCGGCGTGGCAGCCACAGCAGCAAGTGGGGCGTGCATCGGCCTTGTCGGCAGCGAGCTCGGTGAAGTTGGGGAATTGGTTGGTGCCCAGTAGCTGTTCGCGGCGCTTGGCCACCTTGTCGAAGCGTGCATTGGCACTAGCGTTCACGGCATTGATGATGTCGCCACTCTCTAGCGCAGCCTTGAAGCCGCCCTTGTCCTCAACCTCAAGGAATAGCTTCCAAGCGCTCTCGGCGAGTTGCTTGGTGAGCATCTCGATGTAGTAGGAGCCGCCAGCGGGATCCACCACCTTGTCGAGGTGGCTCTCCTCTTTGAGCAAGATTTGTTGGTTGCGTGCTATGCGCTCGCTGAAGTCGTCGCTAGGCTTATAGGGGGCGTCAAATGGCGTCACCACGAGCGAGTCCACGCCAGCTAGCACGGCGCTCATAGCCTCGGTCTGTGACCTGAGCAAGTTCACGTAGCTATCATAGATGGTCTGGTTGAAGCGAGAGGTCTCGGCATTGACCATCATCTTGCAAGCGCAATCGCATTGTGGCTGATATTGCTTGACAATCATTGCCCACAGCTCGCGGGCAGCGCGGAACTTGGCAATTTCCATGAAATAGACGGTGCTCACGCCCAGGTTGAACTTGATGCGGTTGGCCACCTCGTCGGCACTAAATCCAGCGTCGGTCATCATCGCCATCCACTCGTTGCCCCATGCTAGGGCATAGCCAAGTTCTTGATAGATGTAGGCACCCGCGTTGCTTAGCATCACGGCATCCACGCTCAGCACACGCAGGTGTGCTACAGGAGCAGCAGCTCGCATCACCTCGCTAGCCACCGCAACGATATCGCCTGGCCAGGGTTGCCCATGCTTGAGCATGCGCTTGAAGGGGTCAAAGGTCACCGAGCCCACAAAGGTGTCTTCGGCGCCAGCCTCTTTGACCATCTCGACCAGTGTCTGGGTGTAGCCTAGTGCACACTTGGGGCAGCACATCAGATTGATTTCACAAGCCGACAGCACGATGCCCTTGAGCAATGCTCTGAGGTCCACATCGGCCTTGAGGCGGAAGCCCAGCGAGGTCACGCCCTTGTCTAGCACCTCGAGTGCCTTGGCGTTGGCAGCAGCCACGTCATCGACCACGATGTCTTGGCGCACGAGCCAATCGCCTGTGGTGCGAGTGCCACGCACATAGGGGAACTCGCCTGGCAGCGACTCGGTCTGCTTCAGGTCTTTGATGTCCACTCCTCGATACAAGGGTTGCACGTTGAAACCCTCGTTGGTGCGCCAAATCATTTTTTTGTCAAAGTCGGCCCCTTTGAGGTCCACCTCGGCTTTTGCCCGCCACTCTTCAGGGGTGACTGGCTTGAATTGGTCAAACAGAATTTCTCTCTTTTCTGCCATAACAATTTCTCTCTGTTCTAGTTAATTTAGTTGTTGCTTGATACAATAATCTATTACGAAGGCGTGTTATCGCTCGTTGCCCAGTGTGCCCACGAGGGGTCATGTTGCTATGGGCAGGCGCGAAACACTTTAATCGACAAAGATACTATTTTTTGCTCATATTAGGCTATCAAATGGGCAAAAAAATGTTTCCACTCCTCGCAAGGCGGGCATCGTCGGCAAAAAGTCCTACATTTTCCCTCGTCGTTGGGCGGGCGATCCAAGGCTTGCCCCTACATTAGTTTGTTGGTGGTCCCCAAGCGAGCGGGCATCGCACGCGATAGCCCTTACATTTTTTTTTACCAGCGCCCCTACATCCGTTTTTTCTCATTTTTCCATTTTTCTCAAGCGCGTGGGACCGAAAGGGCTGTGATGATACACGTCAGCCTCACTTGTGGCTAGCGAGGTGACGGCAAAATCAATCAGATGATAGGGAAAATGGCTGCGGTTGTTGCAGTGGGCGAGGGGTCAGATGCCTAGACGGATGACGCCTCGCTTGCTGGCTCTCACAAACTCGATGATGGTGTCGCGCTCAGGCGATGCAGGCACCTCGTTGCTCACCTTGTTCAGGGCATCGCTGATGTTGAGGCCGCTGAGATAGAGGGTGCGGTAGGTGGCTTGTATGGAGTTGATTTGCTCATCGCTGAAGCCCCTGCGGTGCAGTCCCACCGAGTTCACGCCCTCGTAGCTGATGGGGTAGCGACCTGCCATAGAGTAGGGTGGAATATCCTTGTTGACGAGTGCCCCACCTTGCAGCATGCTGTGCTGGCCGATGCGGGTGAACTGATGGATGAGTGCGCCACCGCCTAGCACAGCCCAGTCACCCACCACCACCTCGCCAGCTATCTGTGCCGAGTTGCTCATAATCACGTGGTCGCCCACTGCGCAGTCGTGAGCCACGTGGCAGTAGGCCATGATTAGGCAATGACTGCCAATGCGGGTGACGCCCTTGGAGGCGGTGCCACGATGCACGGTGACAAACTCGCGGATGCTGGTGTAGTCGCCCACCACAGCGGTGGTTGTCTCGCCCTTGAACTTGAGGTCTTGCGGTATTTCGCCAATCACAGCGCTAGTGTACACGTGGCAATGGTTGCCGATGCGAGCGCCGTCGCGTATCACGGCTCCGCTATCGATGATGGTGTGGTCGCCAATCACCACGTCGGCGTCGATGGTCACAAATGGGCCGATGGTGACGTCGTTACCTAGGGTAGCCTTGGGGTTGACGGCTGCGAGTGGATGGATGGTAGTAGGCATAGTTTTTTTTGCTGAGTGAATAAAAAAAAGAAATAGGTGATAATATGTTTTGAGATGGGGCTGGCTAGCTACCCTCTATAATCTGAGCCATAAACTCGGCTTCGGTGACGATGCGCTCACCCACAAAGGCATAGCCCTTCATCACTGCGATGCCTCGCCTGATGGGGGTCATCAATGCTAGATGAAAGATGAGCGTGTCGCCAGGCACCACTTTGTGGCGAAATTTCACGTTGTCGATTTTCAGAAAATAGGTGGAGTAGCGCTCAGGATGCTCGATAGAGCTGAGCACTAGCAGACCGCCCACCTGTGCCATCGCCTCGACTTGTAGCACGCCAGGCATCACTGGTTCATCGGGGAAGTGGCCTTGAAAATAGGGTTCGGTGCTGCTCACATTTTTCACGCCCACAATGTGTTTTTTGCCCTTCTCGATGATTTTGTCCACCAGCAACATGGGGTAGCGATGAGGCAGCATGTGCCTAATCTGATTGATGTCATAGAGGGCAGGCGTGTTGGGGTCATACACGGGAGCTTGCACATTCTGATAACGGAGCTCTTGCCTAATCTTCTTGGCTAGCTGGGTGTTGATGGTGTGACCTGGTCGTGTAGCCACGATGCGCCCCTTGAGCGGTCGCCCTATCAAGGCGAGGTCGCCAATCACGTCGAGCAGCTTGTGGCGAGCAGGCTCGTTGATATAGGTGAGCGGCTTGTTGTTGAGGTAGCCTAGCTCGGTGGCAGCCTTGTGAGGCACATTCATCACGTCGGCGAGGTGGTCGAGTTCGGCTTGAGGCATGGGGGTGTCGTAGATGACGATGGCATTGTCGAGGTCACCACCCTTGATGAGGCCCAGTTGCACGAGCGGCAGCACTTCTCTGACGAACACAAAGGTGCGGCAGGCGGCTATCTGTTGTGGGAACTGCTTGATGTCGCTCAGCGAGGCAAACTGATTGCTCAGCACGGGCGAATCAAACTCTATCATGCAATCAATCGAGAAATCATCGTCGGGAAGCACTATCAGCGAGGCACCCGACGCCTTGTCCACCACCTTGATGCGCTGCTTGACCACGTAATACTCCTTTTCGGCCTCTTGCTCCACGAGGCCCACTTGGGCTATCTGCTCACACCAGGGGGCGGCGCTACCATCTAGGATAGGCAGTTCAGGGGCATCGACTTGTATCTCGCAGTTGTCGATGCCTGCGGCATAGAGGGCTGCTAAAGCGTGCTCAATGGTGCTCACCCTCACGTCTTTGCGGTTCTTGGCGGCTATTACAGTGCCACGAGTGGTCTCTACCACATGCTCGGCGAGCGCCTGCACGGTGGGCTGTCCCTCGAGGTCGATGCGACGCAGCACATAGCCCGTGCCTGCTGGCGCGGGGCACACGGTGGCTGTCGCCATCACGCCAGTGTGCAATCCTTTGCCCGCTAGGGTGAATGGTCGTTTGATGGTTCGTTGTTTCATGTTGTTGTGCGATTGTTGGGGTTAGGATTGCTTGGCCATCAGCTGGTTGACGGTCTGTTGCAAGGCATGCAACTGGCTTTGCATCTCGCCGATTCGCTTCAGATACACCGTTTGCTTAGCAAACGCTAGCGCAGGCTGCACGGGGGCTCCTAGCCACTTGCCATCAGAGCCGATGCTATTGTCCACACCCGTCTGAGCGCCGATGCTGTTGCGGTCACCCACAGTGATGTGCCCAGCAAAACCCACTTGTCCGCCCACCACGTTGTGCTTGCCAATCTTGGTGGAGCCTGCCACGCCCACTTGCGCCGCCATAGCGGTGTGCTCGCCGATGACCACGTTGTGAGCCACCTGTATCAGGTTGTCGAGCTTCACCCCTCGCTCTATCACGGTGGCACCCATCGTGGCGCGGTCGATGGTGGTGTTGGCACCTACCTCCACATCGTCTTGCAGCACCACGATGCCCATTTGAGCTATCTTTTGATAACTGCCATCGCTGCATGGGGCAAAGCCAAAGCCATCGCCACCTATCACAGCGCCCGCCTGCACGATGCATCGGTTGCCAATCTGGCAGCCATGATAAATTTTCACGCCAGGATATAGCGTCACATCATCGCCGATGGTCACATCATCGCCCACATAGACTTGGGGGTAAATCTTCACCCCTTTGCCTAGGCGCACGCGGTCGCCAATATAGGCAAAAGCCCCCACATAGATGTCGCTAGGCAGCTCGGTGTCGTTCCCCACATGGCTAGGTTGCTCCACGCCCTGCTTGGGGGGTATGGCGGCGGCTGCTAGGTTGAGCAACTGAGCGAGCGTAGCATAGGGGTCGGCAACGCGTATCAGGGTAGCCTGCACAGGCGCTTCGGGTTCAAAATCAGCCCTCACTAGCACGGCACTAGCTTGGGTGGTGTAGATGTGGTGTGTGTATTTGGGGTTGGCCAGAAAAGTCAAACTGCCAGGCTTGGCTTCCTCGATTTTGGCATAGCCGTTGATGAGTTGTTGGGCGTTGCCCTCTACGGTGCCATGCACCAAGTCGGCGATTTGTTGGACGGTGAATTCCATTATCAATAATTATGGTGATGCGATATCAAGTAAATAAATAGATTGTTATCTTTTTTTTTCTGTGTTTGAACGCCTTGCTATAGCAACAGACGCTCTAACAGGGGTGCAAAGTTCGTAAAAAAAACAGACTCACACAACTGCAATGGTCAAAAAAGCAAACTATCGCCCTAAATTGACCACTGTGATAGCCAAAATCCATAGCAAAATGTAATGGCAAGAGGGTGAAGAATGGGGGTGGAATGTAGGTGGTGAGGACTCGCCTCGTTCGCCCAACAACGATGTTTCCTTTTGTTGGTGATTCGGGCGAGCCAAGGCTCGCCCCTACATTGGCTTGTGCGTTTTTCATGGTTTTGGTGATAAATTCGGCGTTTTGCGTCATCGCGAGGGAAAAAATATGGGTTTTACGATAAAACGTTGTGGAACGTATAAATGAATGTAGGGGAGAGGCTTGCCTCGCCCGCCCAGCGACGGCGAAACGGGGCGACCCAAAGGTAAACCATGTAAGGGCTATCGCGTGCGATGCCCGCCAACAGCGACGAGGGGAATGTAGGTAGCGAGGGCGCAGGGGCAAGGTGTTCAAGTTGGATGTTATTCATCTGCATGGTCAAAATCGGTTTTTTTGTTCTCGTCGAAGTCCATCATCGCACGCATGAGTTTTCGGTTGGCTTGGGTGATTAGTTTGAGAAACGTGGAGTTTCGCACAAGTTCGTTGGCCAACAACTTCACCAATATAGGCCGCTCGCCATTGATGGAGTCAAACGAATTGCCGTTATCGGTGGCGGCGATGATGATGTAATGAAGTTGAGTGTCGTTGTCCTCTGCAATCAGTTTGGCAATTCTAGCCTCTTCGCACAGATGCGCTAATGCAGGGTTTTCTCTTGGGTCTTGTGTCATTGTAGTTTTAATTTGTTAGTTAGTAACTGAAAGTTAGCACGCGTGTACTTGGGAAAAGTGGGAAAAGTGGGAATTTTGATTTGTTCCGTTTGTTCCATTTGTTTATATAAATATTAATATAAGTATCTCCCATTTCAGTCGCAAA
>Ga0181612_157024_pt1 | contig 16459 bp, 16 predicted proteins | sample HoacroProtozoa21_FD_119630 | JGI IMG/M metagenome (GOLD analysis project Ga0181612, IMG submission 119630) | Hoatzin crop microbial communities from Cojedes, Venezuel. Combined Assembly of Gp0051906, Gp0051904, Gp0051908
CTTTTCTTTTCTCCTTCTTCTTCTTGCAAATGGTCTCACCAAGACATCAATGGGTCTTTAAGGGAATGTTGCAAGAGAAAATAAAAGAGACACCAGCTCTGTGCCAATGGGAAGGAGTGGCAGCAATCCAGGAGACTGTGTCTGGGGTGCTAATTAGCAGATATTTCCTGCCATGGCAATGCTGTTATTTATAGGACTGAGTGTGATAGGGTGCGAATGAATGTGATAGGGTGCAAGTGCGGTAGGGTGTGAACGAGGGACCCTAAACTGGGTGCCTACAATTAGAGAAACTCACTAGTATATTTTAAATCTGGCCATTAAAACTCAGTCTGTTTGGAGATGTGTGCATGCACATATAGATGAAGTCTTATTTACACAGATAAGGGCTTATGTGAATGTACAAGCTGCATGCATGAACTCACATGCAGATAGACTTTTGACATACAGACTTGAGAAAACCTGGCTATTTTCAGTCTTGTATTTAGCTCTTTTCCTTCTAGGAAGCACCAGTCCCCTTTTACCACAAAAGATAACCCTCTTCAATATACGTTTTTAACCTGCAGCTGCTGAGCTTACCAACCAGAGCAGCCTGCCCAGTGCAAAGCCTTCTGAGCACTCCGGGAGGCTCAAACAGAGGGACCAAGTCTGCACGTCTCATGCAAGCTGCTTGGCGGGGCTTGGAGAAAGCAGATGGCAGTGCATGCCTCCGCGGGGGTCGTAAATCCGTGCTGAACAGGGCTTGCCACTTGGAATGACACCCTGTTCCTGAAACTGGGGATTTATTTGCAGCATTTTACGCATTCCTCATGTCGCTGGCACAGTTAAACCCGTGCGGGCTGCCGTTATTATGAAGTACCCCATTGGCTCCGAGTTAAATTGGGGTTCTGATCTAAAAAAGAGATTATGCAGAAGCAGCCTGCACTCGCTCATCAGATCAGCTCCTTCTGGGTGTTCAGAGTCATAGCAGGTTTTGCTGCTAATTAATACAACCGTATAGTGCTTTTGATTCCCTGTAGCACTATGGAGCTGCCATTGTGATGGGAGCATGAGCTGGCATCCCATCTGCCCCATTTTCCCAAAATTCTGTTTGGAGGGATAAATCTGGCTTAGTGTTGCTTACCTGAGGACAGGAGAGCTGGAAGGATGCAGCAGGGAGGTAGATTTTGCTCTGCTGGGTTTTTACAAATGATGATCATGCACAGTGCAGAAAAAACACCCTTCGTTGCTTCTCAGAACCCAAGCACTTAAGCTGATTTTGTTAGGAGATTTTTCCATCCTGTCCCAGTCTGAAGAAACCAGTCTAGGAAACAATTATATGTGCAGTTATGCCGGCAGGTTTGGAGGGGGTGTGTTCTGCTGGGTGATGGGGATGGATGTGATTGTTAGGGGGTAACCTCTGCACAGGACAGCAGGTCAGACTATCACCCTCAGGGAGATGGGAGGGGGCAGAAATAGTTTTTTATTTTATGTGAACCCTCATTGCCTACTTTTACTGACAAATGATTCCTCATTAATACCAGAGAGCAGAGGATGAGTATCCATTTAGGTAAAAAATGATGCTGGAAGGAGTCTTGATGTCTTGTCACTCTAATAGGAATACTAAGAACTTCATTTCTTGCTCGTGGGTAAGTCTGATGCCAACAAATAAAGCAAGCTAGCTGCTGAAATTCAACACCTCTTCTAGGGAAGGATCTGGCCCTCCCTTGACCGTAGTATGCTGAACTTACGGGGAGCACAGCCACCTCCTGATGGATAGCCTGGTGGGTAGCCGCCACGTGCATGCCTGTCACAGCTCTGCTGCACGTGGGGCCGGTGCAGCCCATCGCTTGGGCTTAGACGCAGTGCTCGTGCCTGCTGCAGAGCCCGGGGCTGGGCAGCAAGTGGCTGCTGCAGCGCCCACCGCAAAGACCCCGCTCCCGGCTCTCCATCCTGGGCTAACACGGCTGTTCGGGGTGGTTGTACCACCAGGACGCGGAGATGCTCGTTGACGCCCTGAACAAGTGCTGTGCGTTATGTACTGCAAAGCCATTCACAGATTCACAATGGAGCGTGTAAAACACAATTCCTTGTCCTTTTTTTCTTGCTAACAAAAAGAACTTCTCTGACTCTGGCTGGACCTTGCAGCACGTGTGGTGCTGAGTGAGCGGACAAGCAGTTAGCATAGAGCTTGGATTCCAGGAGGCTTTTTTTTTTTTTTCAATCTCAGGTTGCCAGGCGCTTTCGCGCACTTGGTGCCACGAGCCCTGCCAGTGGCAAAGAAGCAATGCTTGGCCTTCCCTGGCCTCTCTGAGGACTGAAAGGGCATCCCCGTGATCCCAGTCCCTTACACAGAGAGAGCAGAGCTGCTGCTTGCTCATTCATAATCAGAGTTTGGGCAGTTATGTGAGTTGTTGGATGCAATTTCTTGTCTTCCTCTGTGAAAGGAAGAGGCAGATTAAATTTCTTGGTTCACGGATGTTTTTTCTCTTCCTTTCTCTCTCTGCTTCTCTTTTTCACTTGACATGCTCTCCCCTCCCATCCTCATTTTCTCTCTGAGTCAAGCTACACTTCCTCATCAAAGAAGCTCTAATGGGTTCACGTATTTGACCAGCTGCCAGGGAAATTTCCAGTAACCTCCGAAACCCTAAACATTCCATTTTGGAGGATTACAGGGAAAATGTTTCATCTTTCTGATAGAGAAGCACCAAAAATTGAGAGTCGCCAGCTCATCTTCTGCTGTTCCGATGGAAGGAGCTTGGGTGGACTATTTTTAGATTACAAAGCTGTACTTTGCTAAGATAAAAGCTGGGGCTCTTTCAAAGCAAAAGCCTTAAAATGTGAAATCCATCAAGTCCGTTATCCCAGGGAGCACTGCGACATTGTTAGGCTGAGGCAGCGGTGAGCAGATGTCTGGGTGAATGTAAGCCCCTGCCCTGCCTCCTTGGTACCCACTTCCAACGGCAGCCTCTGACATTCTTCTTTAGGAAAAACCTGTCTGGAAATCAAGACCCGGGTTCCTTCCCCGTGGGCTGTGGTGACCTTGTGGTCTTTGCTCTGTGGTGGAGGGGGTGTAGGGCTTTTTGTTGGGGCCATTGCACAGTGGTAGCTGAAAGTCCAGGTGGTCTGGGAGCTTGCACTTGCTGCTAGGCAGGAAGGAGATGGGCACACACATCCAGGGATCTCCTCTCCAAGAGACACTCCTGATTAATTTTGGATATGTGCATGATGTGGGAAAGGATCTACTTAATCCGTCCAAGTGCTACTCTGTGATGAACATGTTCATACTCAATAGGGAACAGTGGGTAGGGGTTTGGGAAACAATGCTGTACAAGGGCTGTGTGAATACTTGCAGGTAACAGCTAACCTGAGAGCATTCAGATTTGTTTACATTGGTGTGTTTTTGTTCCCCAGGAAGATAGCCATCTTGACAAGTTTTTCAGTTCACTAATACTAAAAATATGACTGTTCGAAACGTTTTGAAATTGTCAAAAGTGTCCCAGTTAGGTACTTCATGAACAAAAACATATTCTCATTTTTTTTCAGTTTGAAGCTGTAGTGAACAGCCCTGAGAAGAGCAAAACAAGAATCTGGTTCTGAAACAATCCAACCCATTCTCCTTCCCTGTTCACAACCAGGCTCACATTTCCATCCTCATTCGCACTGAAAGACACCACTCTTCACCCCTATAATCTCCGAAATACTCAAAGCACAGGGCCAGCTTTTTTCCAGCTAACTCTACCCTTCAATTGCCATGTGCCTTGATTTAAAAATGAGACTGCTTTACTTTATTTCTTACAATCTTCCCGTGCTGATGCAGGATAGGAGTTTTGCAGCCACCCACACCCGGTCTGTGGAGCTTGGCTAGAGATCTCTGCTGCAGTGCCTGTGCTTGGAGCCCCGGCACATCACACGGTGCTGCCAGGAATCGTGGGCCTGGCACTGACAGATCTCTCAAGCCTTTATGTACAAGTAACATATGTGACATTTGCATCCTCTCTCTTATCAGAAGGCTTTGTACTCATGTGAAGATGACAAAGCACTTTATAAATATTAATTAATGCATGCTAATGATGTCTCGGTGTTCTACAGATAAGGAGGCTGAACTGGTGAGAAGCAAAGCAGTGGTGTGAGGTGTGGTCAGTGAGGGAGAAAGCTAGGGAAAGATCACCAAATTCATAATTCCCCAAGTACTGCTTCAGACACAGGGCCAAGAATGAGCAAATATAATGTGATGTACGGGAAATGTAAACAGCTCAGTTAACTGTGTTTTCCCTCAGAAGGCAAAGAAAATAAAGAAATTGCAATGATTTAGTTATTTAACCCTCAGTCAGAAACAGAAAATGGAAAATATATTTTCCTATGGAAATGTAATTATTGTTTGTTCTGTTGAACTGATTTTGTTTCTATATGAAGGTCACAGTCCTCTGCCCATGAGAAAAAAAAATCCTTTCAGAAATGAAGTTGAAAACCAGCAAATTACAGAAAACAGATGAAGTTCTCATCTGACTTAAGCTTCAAGGATGGGATTTTCAAAGATAACTGAGGGATTTAGCAGTCTGATTTCCCAAATTGAAGCCCAATTGTCCTTGAATGAGATCTCCCCAGACAGACTTGGTCCAGGGGGAAACAGATTTACTGGAAATGAAAAAAAAAGCTCAAACTCTACAAACGGGCCTTTAGGAAAAAAAAAAATCCTCCAAGTAATGAGGACTTTCAAGAAGTGATGATATGTTACACAGGCAGCAGCAATGGATAAAACCCACAAGAGGGTTATTTTAAAACATCTGTGTTCAAGAATGAGCTAAAAAGGGGGGGTGTGATGCTGTTCAGTTTAGCTGACAACATCCAATAATTCTAATGTGATAAAAGATCCTGAAACATCTGTCAAAGCTATTGCTAACCTTGCTTTGGGGAAAATTCTGCCAGTGCTTGCTGGCTAGAGAGAAGTGTCTGGGGTCAAGTTTTGAGAGAGTCGGCCCAGCCATTTAGCGGATCTCTTCAAAGAAATCTCACAAAGATTGCTATAATAGATTAAGATAATCTTTTCTCCTCTAGCTGCTATGATAACAGTCCATGACTGCCATGTCTGACTCCTGTTGACTAGTGATATGCGTGGAAGGAGTTAGTGGCAGAGTCCAGTTTTCACTCTTGATGCATATTCAGGTCTTAAAAGTCACTAAAGATGAGATATAGGAGCATTAAAATGCCAAGATAGGTTGAACCAAATGCTTACAGAGCCCAGTGGTGTCTCTCATGTGGTCTCACAGGGGGAGTATTAGAACAGAGCAATCTCATAGTGTTGCTTCTGCCTGCACCCTGCCTGTCGCTGGCAGTTTGTGGCTCTGAGCCTTTCTAGGCTAGATGCAGATTCTTCACACTCAATAGCTAACAATAAATGAATTTTCCACCCAGCCTCCCCTTGAACCCAAACAAACCTGCAGCATCCATAGTGTCTTGTGGCAAGGAGTTCCACAGCTGAACCACACACTGTGTGAAGAGAATGTCCTTTTAGTTTGTTTTCATCTTCTGCTACTTTCAAAGAAACAATAAACAACTGATTCTCATCTACTCTCACCTTGTTACTCAATAGACATCCCTAGATGTCCCTTAAGTTGTGTGTTTTCCTGCCTAAGAGATGTCTACACTGTCAGTGAGATCATCTGGAGGGGGGCATATGGACAAGGAGTATCCCATACCACTGCTGGTGCTAGATGTGTCGGGAAGACAAAGATGCGGAATGTCTCGTTCTGGTGCCTGTCGAGCAGTGCTACACCCACAGGCACACTGGCATATCCTCCCGTCCCTTTCCTCCCAGCTCATGCCCATACAGCGATCTGCGCCTGAGCCCGAGACATGGGTTTGGAGCTGCAAACACGAAGCTTTGTAATTACACTGGGAATCTCATTCCAAAGGGGAGGAGGAAAAGGGGGTGGGCAGAGAAGGAACTGCCAAGTTTATTATCTAGGGGTTTGGTGGGGTTTTTTTTAGCTATAGATGACAATCTACATGAAAGTCCCTTTCGTACATTCATTACCGGAGATTTTATAGCCTAATGAATGTGACTCATCTGCGTAATCACATTGTTTTCCAGTACTCCAGATGTTCTGTGGAGCACCTCTGGCTCGTGATCTCCCATTTAAACATTTCTTGTAAACACCAAAAGCTGTTTGTTTGTTTTAATGTTCCATCACATCCCATTACCCAGTGAAGGTGAAAGATTGAAATGCAACGTTGTCTTGCCAGGAGATTTTTTTTCCCCTCCTTCCTCCCTCTGCTTTCCCTGATGTATCTACGTCGAGTGTCTAATTAGTATGCATTGGGATGCAGACATTCCTCTGTTAAATATCTTGTTGCTTTCTGCTTGCCTTGATCTCTATAAGCAGGCGGATGCTACAGGGAGATCTGGGGCCTGCATATCTCAGGTGCTGAACGATTTCAGTTCTTATTACTTCACGTGAGAGTTCAATATATCATTGTACTGGGGATACAGTGCCATGGGACTTAGATCCCTATCTTGCACAGTTCTTCACATCAGGGAAAAATAAAAATCAGAGGTAAACACTCCCGTCCCGTAGCACTGAATACTTGCTGCAATGATGTCAGAGCTTGTCTAGAGGCTATTTTCAATCCTGTAGGTCAGTCAGACCAGCTGAATTCTTTGAGAGCTTCTTTTAACACCAAAGTAGGTGTGGCTTAACACCTATGGATGGATGTAGCAGGTTGAGTTGTAATCTAGATTGATATAACAGCAAGTAAAATGCTGAGCATAAGTTAACTGTAGGTAATGGCAGGGCGGGTCAGTAGACTCTGGAAACAAAGAAGGTTCTTTCTATTTTACAGGTCAGAGCAGTGTGGTCCCACTGCTGTCAGTCACATCTGTTTTAGTTTTATATCTGTTATGAATCTGGACCTGCTGCAGGTCGGCTCCTTCAAATGACTTGGGATCTCTGCAGTATGGGGAGACATCTCTAATTTTACAGGATTTGATGCAGGAATGTCCAAGTGACAAGAGATTTGCCTTGTTGTCATTGTAGTTATAGGCACCTACTGTAGTCAGTAGGTACCCAAAGACCACGGAGCCTCAGAAGTCAGCAGTAGAAAGGTAAGTGAAGTACGAAAATACAGATGGAGATATGTAATGATAAAAAGGAAATTTTAAAAGCAAATCCCAGGACGGAAAGCGGGAGTAGAAAGGAGAGTCTTTGGCCATGAGGCAACCTGGGAAAGTCTGATAGGGGAAAAGGGAACACCAAAATAAGAGCCAAAATAAGAGCCAAGAAAGCACCAGGGGAGAGAGGAGATGGTTATTTCAGTGAAGTTTTCAGAAGAGACGCTTTAAATATTTCAAAATGATTATCAACATATTAAGGGTGGGAGATTGATTTAGTCTTATGTTCTTTTGAGAAAAATTATGAAAACTAATAACAAGTCTAAAGCATGGCAAAGCTGCACTGCTTGCTTCAGTCTTAACAGATAAAGCTTAGAGGATTGTGGGAGATTAACGGCTGATGAAATGAGTCTTCAGAGTCTGTCAGACGTGGAGTTCAGGAGCTGTCTGAGCTCTCTCTTGCTTGAGTGCTGCAGGGCTTTCACCAAGGAGAATCTGAATTAGAAACCTTGGGAAACAGCGTGCTTACAGAGGAAGACCAGACATCCTCAGGGAATTGCCAAGTAGGGAAGGGCAGGGGACACTGGGAGTCTGATGTGCTACGTCTATGTTAAAAAAAAGGGCTCTGCAGAAATCTGGTAGATTAGATAGGACACCACGAGGGAGAAGACTGAACAGATTTATTTGCTTCTGAGAAGGAAGCTGAGAAACTCTTCCCTGAAGGGATTACAAGAATCATCTTTCTGCCTCTGAAGGTGGCTCCTATAGCCTAGTATATCAATGGCAGCTGTGATCTTCAGTAGCCGTTGTGTTAATAACACATCAACAGAAATACTTATGATACAAGGTTTTGTTTTGTTGCTCTTACCCATATACTAAAACAGTAGGTGACATATAAAAATGACGATATATCTGCTTCGAGTTAAACGCTTCATACAGCGGAGCAGAAGCAATATTGAATACTATTTGAGTTCTGCCTTTGTAGATTTTGGAATTTTTTTTATTCAGAGTTGGAAAGGAAATTCTTCCAAAAGAATTCTTCTGAAAAACATAATTGTGGTTATTCAGTGCACTTTTTTTGATCAATGCCAAGTACTTTCTTCCAGTTTTGATATTTTAAGCATTACCGATCTGCATCAAATATTTTTAATGGAGTCGTTTCAACCTCAAAAAATTTGAAACATTCTGTTCTGATAAAGTTGAACCTTATTGGGAACATTTCATTTCAGTCCTATTTCTTAGGGAAAAAAAATCACTTAAATTTACATGTTCCTCAGGATAGGTTGATTTCAATAAAATGCCATTTTTTTTATCAGAAAAAAATATTCCATCAGAACATTTTTCAACCTGCTCTAGTTATGAGTTATTGCACACATATTCACTGTCATAAAAGTTATATCTCTGGTTACATTTTAATAATTTCTTCTAATTGCATCCAACTTTCCTGAGATACTGCAGATGTTTAATGAATGTAGCCAGATAACTTCCCACCCATTTCTCTTAACATTTTTAATCAAGTAATCCCTGTTTCTCTAAACACTCCTTGATTTTAATGCTGTGTTCGTGTAGTTCAGGGACTGTAGTTACTGGAATCCTAAACAAGTATTTGTGTTATTTATAGAATGATATTACTAAGATTCAGCTGAAGTCAGGGCATATTTTGCTATTTCTTTTAGAGAAATGTTTAGAATCCGGTAAATTCAAAAGGCTGGAGAATGGACGCATTGCCATCGGCTCTATACATATGGGAAACTGAGGCACAGACTGAGACAAAGGGTGGAGGCAATGTCACCTAATTTTAGCCATCCAAGAGGTATCCAGGCCAACTTCACCATTTAGATACCGGTTAGCATTAAGCAGCGAAACACCTCCAGAGTGTGAATCATTTCGTGAATCATTTCATATATCCGAGTCATGTATTGTAGGGTGGGGTAAAGCTCTCTTTGGAGATCTCTCTCGCACTCCACTGACTGCAGCAGAAGCCTAGGCAACTTACTTATTCTAAAAATTTTGCATAGCTGATGTTAGACAAAAATGGATCTAGGCTTTTGTGATAAGCCTAAGGCTTCTCAGAAAATCTGTGGCAGAGTCAGAAACTGAATGTGCATCTCCTGAATTCAAGGCTAATGCTTTAATCATAAGATGGTACTTCCTTTCACAATCCTGACTCTATCTTATTTCAATAAATCAGCATATTTGCTTCAAAGAACAGGAGTGGGACATCTGTAGAATGCCGAAAAGCAATTATTTAGTTGGGCAGCCGAATCACAGTAAGCACTTCTGCACTCCAGACTTCTGAAACCAAGCGAACTTTTGCAAATGCTCCTGAGAGATGCCACAGGGAAGATTTCCCTTTCAGAGAAACGATCTGAGAGTAGAAAGCATTTCACACAAGAGGAAGCAACATATGCCACCACAACCAAGGAATAAATAGGGAAAAATAGCAGGGGAATAACAAGTTTTTCTTTTGGTGGCAAGACTGTTATTGCCTGAACACAGGAAACCAAAGCCACAAGACTCATCAGCAATAAACCTCTTCTCATGACAGATTTTCTGACTGGGAAAACCACTTTCATCATATCTGCTTCCTGCATAAGTTTACTCAAGGACCCTACAAGCATGTGCTCAGAAGTGCATAGGAATAGACAATCATAAATACCTCCGTCATCCATCCTCTTTTGCTGGATGAATGCCAGATCTTCTTGGTGGACTTTGTTTCAGACTGTCCGGAATCTACTCCTACGCACATGGAGGGGGCTTCACTGCTCTGTCTGCAATACGTTTGCTGCTGGGGAGGAGGCAAAGAGCTGTCTGCCAGAAGCACAACATGGTCAAAGAGTTCTGGACAGGAATAAAAGGAAAACATGGAACATCTATGATCTACAAGAGGACCTTACTTCAGGGTTCTGCTCACCACGTGCTAAGGAAGAATCGTGAGACTTGGTCATACCTAGGGAACCCTAGACAGCCCGTAGCTCCCTTCCCTGCGTGTTTATTCTGTGTATTCAAGCACCATCTCAGGGATGTCTGTATCGCAGCCACTCTGTGGGGCGAAGGACTGTCTGTGGTAGAGAAGAGGTTTCAGCCTTGAAAGACAAGGCAAGGCAAATAAAACGAAGGGAGCACAGAGGGGAAGAAGTGATTTCCTGAGTGTCGTCTGGGAGACCACTGGCATGGCCAGTTTGAAACCCAGCTGTGCCAGGCTCTGGGACTGGTGTGCCTTTTCAGCAAGCTGAGCTGCTGAGCTGTCCTCACCGAGAGGAAAACTCAGTTCCTATCTAAGGTAGTTCCTGCAGGAAGTTTAGTGCACATCGGTGAGCTGTGGTTTTCCAGCACTGTTCATCTTGATTGCCTTTTGCAATAATTTTCATTCCTTTCTCTCAGCTGGTGCCTTGCTTACATGATATGTGAAAATATTAAATTAGTTCTCTTTACTGGAAATTATATTCCATTAAACCATTGTCATAGCTACTAAGAGACCTTTCAGCCTCCTGGTAGACTTTGTTTTAGAAACATCTGACAAATCCTATGGCACACTTACAGAGAGTTCAAAGCAAAGGCATCGTAAGCTTGGGCAATTACAGATTAAGTGGTTTAATATTGCAGAGAACAGAAGAGGGAAAAGGACAATGTGTTGGATATCTGTGGCCTTCCCCAGGTTGTACTTTGCTAGGCTTTTTGTGTTTGAGCCATTTTCCTTTGCCTTTTACATCCACCTGCAATATTAAAACACTTAATATGGGCAGTAATTATTCGAGCTGATGATGCTTTTTCTTTGAACTCCTTGCTGGAGTGCCAAAGGATTTGTTAGATATTGCGATGATATGGAGTGGTTTGAGGGACATTACTTTCACCCCCTATAGAGCACCCGCAAGACAGAACATAATTGGACTACAAACTTTGAACTTGCTGAGGTTTTTCATGTTACTTTTGGTGTGCACAAGTGGCTATTAGATACTTGTCTGAAACATACTTTTCCCATGATAACAGAGAACAATAATAACATTAATTCTTAGCTGCCGTAGGATATTTTTTACATATCAGTCTCAAAGACGTCACAAAGGGTTGGGGGGTAGTATTATTTTTTAAGGGTTGATCTAAAGTTTTAAAGAAGGAAGTGATGATTTTGTTGGAAAAATGAGCTTTCACATCTGGGCTGAAAACAGCAACAAAGTTGCACTGATTTGAGTGAATAGTTCTGTTAAAAAAAAAAAGAAGTGGACAGAAAAGTTCTGAAGCAAAGAGAAAGCATTCTTTCAGACACACTCAAAACAGAACACCTCAATGGTCTAAAATGACTTCTTCTTCCACAGGTTTACCAACATGCTGAACGAAAGACAAGAAAAATGTTTCTTTCAAGAGTTAAGGGTCCTACAAATAGAATGTAAAATTTAATCTGAGTTTAAATGAAATGACTTCATAAACATATTTCTCACTGTATAGGTTCCCCCCTCCCACTGTTTTTTCCTTTCATCAAATACCTTTAAAAGAAGCAAAACCCAAAAAACTTGTTTTGTTTGACAAAGATTTTCTGGGCTATCATTCTTGTCCATGTGGTTGTCCTCCCTGGAATAAATTGTGAGTCCATGCTCCACTCCCACCTAACCCAAGAAAGTTGCTGCAAGTGTGAAGACATTAAGTTCTTACAAATTTTCTCAAATTAGGCAACTGGATAGAGTGAAATCTGGAAATGCCCTTGAAGGAGAGCTGTAGCGCGAGTCTGGACCTTATCTAACATTAGAGCACCGGACACCAGGCCAGAGAAACTGAGGCTTCATAAACTCCTCCGTACAATTGGTTTTTTTGTGTGGGTTTTTTTTTCTCAATTTCTATATAATTTGGTCACAGATTTGATTTGGTCAAGTGCACTCTTGGCTCATTTCTTCCAAGTGTTTTAGTGATGGGGAAATTGAGGCACAGGACAGAGACATTGTTTATCCAGTTCCAGTCAGAAGGTCAGTGACAGAGCTAGGAAGAAAACTCAGTCCTACCCCAGTACAGTCCCAACATTTCTCTCATAGTTTTCTCCCTGCTTTGAAGTTAGAAGTTGCATTTTAGCCCCCATTGCTTAGTGCATCAAAACCTAAAAAGGTTAAACATTGCTTAGGTAGTTTAACACCATTCTCTGGGAGCCGGATGAAATAGTGGGGATTAGTTTGGTACTTGGAGCAGAGCGCAGAGCTGGGATTCCTGAACTGGACCTTTTCCAGGCCATGCTAGATTATAAGCCATGACACGAGTGCCTTTCACAGCTCAGTGAGGGGTACGGAGACCAGAGACAACCTCTCCACTGTTGTTACAAAAGAGATATATCAGGGAATACCATGAGTGTAGCTGAAACACCCCTTTTGCAAGGCACCTGGCCTTGCTAAAACAGTTGAAAGGCATCCAAAATTATGTGAGAGAGATTCCCAAAGCTCAAGAGACCCCAGAATATAGCCTGTCCCTCTGAGTGGGAGTAACGCGTTGCCTCTGAGACAGCCCCTTCCCCGCAGCTCATCCACTTCACCTCCCTGCTCTACAGAGCTCTTCCAGCCTGATCTTCTCTAAGCGCTCCCTGCAGACAAGTTGTGATAGAGTTTATTCTGCTTTACTTTAAATATAAAGTTAATAAAAAAAATTTAATATCATTAATATATACTTAGTTAAATAAAATTAATATATGCTTTACTATAAACAGAGATGTAAGTGGACAGATAAAAAAGTGCAGGCAAAGGGAAAAATAGTTCCATTTCAATCATCTGCCAGTTGAATAAAAACTGATATAATCAGAAATATTATTATATTTGAAAAAAACAAAGCTTGAAATTTTAAAAAAGGAGAAAAAACTATGAAAAAATTAATTAAAATTCTCCCTTTCTTTTCTTTCCGCACTGAGATTTCAGATTTAAAAAAAAAAAATTCCACAAGTTCCAGTTGTGTTCTTTGCTGTTAACTTTTTTTAACCTCAATTCACCCAAGCACTTATCAAAATAAGAGCCTGAAAAATGACTTGATTAAAAGGTCTATGTATTTTCACTGAGAGAAAACATTGGGTGCTAAAGGACTCTAATCTAGCAGAGGAAGGGGTAATAAAAACCAATGGCTGGAAGCTAAAGCCAGACAAATTCAAATTAGAAGACACATATTTTGTAACAATTAGGACAATTAACCGCTGGAACAAAACGCTAACAGAGATGCTGTATTCTCCATCCCAAAAACTTCAGGTCAGTGCTGGATTCCCTTCCAGAAGATCAGCTTTAGACAGGTACAGTTGATGCACCTGAATACTAGGAGAACGGGCTGAAATCCTCTGACTCAGAGCAGTGCTTTTGCCACTGAAAGGAGCGCATCTACATCTGCAGAAACGGGGAATTAGGTTCCAATGAGAGAACTTGAAAGATCAGAGATGAAATGGGACCCTGGCCATCACTTTAGTGAAGCATGCTTTACTTATCCTCTGAAGGGACGACACCGGATGTTTTGTGAAGGGAGAAGGGTGAGAAAAGGTTCACAGTCTAACAAGAACTCTTGAGACAAGAGAAGTTTGTGACTGGTGCCACATGTTAGTGGCTGAAGGAGCAAGTTTATTGGGTAAAGTCTGTGTAATTTAAGAAAATCTCATCCAAACTGGGAGCTGTGTGAGAACTTCACTTTTGATCTATGTGAATAAAAACAAAAAATCCATGAAGCTGTTCTTGCTGTTAATTTATGCTAAGTGTTACGTTGATAGCTGTAGTAAATCTTTACTCAAAAGATCAATGCATAGATAAATAAAGTACAAAAATAGGAATGGAAGGAGTATTGTTAAGCAATAGGAACTGCTTTAAAGCAAGTCCTGGGCTCATCTATTTTGTCTAGTTATGATTTCTGCCTAAGAGAAGTATTGGATTAATTCTCTTTTGCGTTATGCATTTCTCTGAACTCCTGACAGATCTCTGGTCATCACTGGTTGTGCCTTCAGCCTCCTGTGCTCACCTAAAAAGCAGGTGTTTCTCATTTGGCCCCGATTGACTCCAGCAGAGAGAAGGTGTAGGGAGGAAGAAAGATGAACACCATCTGCCCTTTGATCCCTGGATAGTTTCTGTTGTCTTTTTTTGTCTGACCATTATTATCAACCTCTGAAGATAACTTGGAAGGAAGCCTCGAGAAGCTGTCACCTGCAATGAGACCCGCTGTGCACACACAGAGGAAATGAAATTTACTTGGGGGCAGAGTATGGGTAAGATTCCTGGTCCCTGAGCAGGTGGGTGGCTTTCAGAGAGGTGCAAATTCCTTCACAAAGTGACAGTCTGTGTCCATAATGATCATATAACCATTATGCTAAGAGCTCCATTAGCAGCAATATCCCATGTTGTACTGGTATCCAGTTGTGCTATACTGGACTGCTGGCTATCTGTTTTCTTTGATGAAAATGGCTCAAAGCTCAAGAAGCTTTACACTACTGAATTCCTTACTATTGGGCAAAACTGAATTCTCTTTGTTTTTTGTCTACGTGGTTAGAAGAGAAATGGGCTCAGGACCATGACCTATGTGTTTTCTCCATACTTTGTCAGTTTTGGTGTGGGATCAAAGTGTCTGCTCTGTGCTTGGCAAGCGCTGCTCAGGATAACTTTGCTGGGTTGAGCTGGAATAAGCATGGTCCTGTGCTGCCTCCCTTACCCAGATCACACAGATGAGAAGCAGAGATGCTCCTAAGACTGCAGGAACACTCCCGTGTTCGGAAGTGGGGCTGAAGAGTTCCATAGGACAGGCTTTGAGGTTTCCCATATGGGTGAGAATGGACTCGGACCTATACTTAACCAACTGGCTAGACTTACTCTGGTAATTCCAGGGAAAGGATCACTCCTGGACCATTGTGTAATCTGCTTATTACTGTGAAATCTTATGTGGATTAGTGTTGCTGTGAAATTCATGTACAGCAAGCTGCTCTGGAAACTTTGACGAACAAGAGCAGAAAGTAAAAAGCAACAAGGGCCCACAAAGGCTGGGGCAAGAACAGAATTAAAGGTCTTGATGCCTTCATAACCTCTCCTAAAGCCATTGTGCAAGTACATACAGTGCTGGATACAACCTCCCCACAATGCATGTGAAAGCACAGGACTGAAATAACACATTCTGATTTGCAGGGGTCATTCCGGTAGCCAATGTTAGGCTATTCTTATGCAATGAAAAAATTCTTGTTAATTACAGTGACTTCTTTACAATCATAGGATGTACACATTTGAACCCCAAAGGGTCCTCTCCAGAGAATAACCTTTATTTGCTTGATTGCTTCTGTTCAGTTAATTCCACCTAATTACTATTTTCTTCCTATTAGATCCTAATTATATACAGTATTTTCATTATAAAGTGTAATGTTTCCCAGAGAACTATATCAATTACACAGACAATATTACCAGAGGTCTCATTTACTTCATTAATCCAGGGAGCAGTTTCTCTTCTGATTAAAACTGCAGTTGGAGGTATGGACATTGTAATGTCCTACTCCTATAGTGTAGATATGGGAAGTGATCAGATGATGAGTAAAGAAAATGTTATTAATATTTTTAAATAGATGAAGATGCCTCTCACTGCTCATAGTTATAAAATCTTGTTTATTCCACTTGACTGTCTTCACAGGGAAGTTAATGGTGTACCTCCAAAGTTTCAGGAATTTTACTATGAATTAACATTGTGCAAAGCATGAATAAATATTGTGTAAAGAGAGATGAGAAGATTTGAAAATTTAGTCCCATTAGAACAATTGTGTGAGTGAATGCATAGCAATACAGTGGCAAGTATTGAACGGAATACAGAAAATCTAAGAACGCATGTTCTTCTGTCTGTCTCGTACAAGAACAGCCTGTCTTTGCCCTGAATGGTGGTAGAAAGAGTATTAATGCGAAAGGGAATACATTTGGATGTAATACGTAATAAGCGTATGGAAGTCATTGCTACAGGAACTCAGCCAAGCCAAGTCATCTGAGCCCACAAGGGAAGGAAGGCTTTCCATTTCCAAGCACAATAACTATCTCGTTCAAGTCAGTAAAAATAACCAGCAGCTTACAACGAGTTGAGAGCTTTTCTGGTTTGTTGTGTGACACCAGAACTTTTAGTTTCCTTGGAGCCCCAACATTAGCCTCCATCTGTAAAATGGGGGTACCATTTCCCTCACTGCCTCCTTTTTGTGTCGGGTCTAGTAGATTGATGACTTCAAATCCACAGACCCCGTTCAGACTATCACATGGTGAAGGAGCCAACTACAGTAAATGGAAAAATATCATTCTCATGCAAAGGCTGCAGGTAATAACATTACATCATAGTTCAGTAGACTGTGCAACTCCAGCGTAACTCAGTGTATAATCGTATAAGCATCTAGCACACACCCGGCATTTCATAAATAATAAATAA
>Ga0181612_164808_pt1 | contig 16459 bp, 9 predicted proteins | sample HoacroProtozoa21_FD_119630 | JGI IMG/M metagenome (GOLD analysis project Ga0181612, IMG submission 119630) | Hoatzin crop microbial communities from Cojedes, Venezuel. Combined Assembly of Gp0051906, Gp0051904, Gp0051908
CAAGCAACTGCAATATGACAAAACCCTCATTCTCACCCACCGCCCTGTGGTAGATGCGGGGTGGTTTGAAGATTTTGGCAAGATTTTCACCGGCAACGATTACGTCTATAGCTCACGCAAGCAGGGTGAGCAGGCGGGCAACCTTTCTCGCTTAGCCAATCGGGGCAAAAAGTTCATCTATTTTGCCTCGATGCAAGACCTGCGCGGCTCGCAAGTGGTGGGCGGCAATTTCAACAAGAATGACGAAATTTTTGCCATGCCTTGGGACTTGATTATCATCGACGAGGCTCACGAGGGCACACAGACCGAATTGGGTCAAAACGTCATCAACGAGCTGCTGAAAGACGACACACGGCTGCTGCAACTGTCGGGCACGCCGTTCAACCTGCTCGACGATTATAACGACGACGAAATCTACACGTGGGACTATGTGATGGAGCAGCGAGCCAAGGCACAATGGGACCTCACCCACCCTGGTGACTACAACCCCTATTCTACCCTGCCCCGCATGAACATCTTTACCTTTGATTTGGGTAAACTCATGGGGCAATATATCGACGAGGATGTGGCATTTAACTTCCACGAGTTTTTCCGCGTGAACGGGGCTGGTGAGTTTATCCACAAGCAAGATGTCGCCCACTTCCTTAACCTCATCTGTGAGCCCGACGACAGCAGCAATTATCCGTATAGCACCGACGCCTACCGCAACAACTTTCGCCACAGCTTGTGGATGCTGCCAGGCGTGAAAGCGGCACGGGCATTAAGCAAGATGCTCAAGGCGCATCCCGTCTTCGGCAACTTCACGGTGGTGAATGTGGCTGGCGAGGGTGATGAGGAAGAGGATAGCCGCGATGCGCTGCAAGCCGTGCGGGCTGCAATTGGCAACAACCCCGACGAGACTTACACCATCACCCTGTCGTGCGGTCGCCTCACCACTGGCGTGACCGTCAAGGAGTGGACAGCAGTGTTTATGCTGGCAGGCTCGTACAACACCGCCGCATCTAGCTACATGCAGACCATCTTTCGCGTGCAGTCGCCTGCAACCATCAACGGGCGCGTCAAGGAGGAATGCTTTGTGTTTGACTTTGCACCCGACCGCACCCTCAAGGTGCTAGCCGAGACTGCCAAAATCTCAGCCAAAGCGGGCAAAACCACCAGCGAAGACCGCGAGGTGATGCAGGAGTTCCTGAACTTCTGCCCCGTCATCTCCTACGATGGCACCAAGATGAAGCCCTATAACGTGCCTCGCATGCTGGAACAGCTCAAAAAAGTGCAGGTTGAGCGCGTGGTGCGTAATGGGTTTGAGGATGGCAGCCTCTATAACGACCAGTTGCTCAAATTGAGCGATGTGGACCTTGACGATTTCAAGAAGCTAAAAGGCATCATCGGGCAAACACGGGCTATGCCCAAGTCGAACGACATCGAGCTCAACAAGCAAGGGTTTGATAACGAAATGTATGACACGGCAGAGCGGGCAGAAAAGAAAAAACGCAAACACCAAGAGCTCACCGACGACGAGAAGCAGGCGCTTGAAGAACGCAACCGCAAAAAGAAACAGCGGCAAGATGCCATCTCCATCTTGCGAGGCATCTCCATCAGAATGCCGCTGCTGATTTATGGCGCACAGCTCAACGACGAGAGCCAAGAAATCACCATACAAAATTTCACCAACCTCATCGACGACTTGTCGTGGAAGGAGTTCATGCCGCTGAAAGTGACCAAGGAGGTTTTTGCCCAGTTCGTGAGATATTACGACGAAGACATCTTTCATGCGGCAGGACTGCGCATCAGGGCATTGGCACGATCGGCAGACAAATTAACCATTGAGGAACGCATTGCACGCATCACAGGCATCTTTGCCAACTTCCGCAATCCAGACAAGGAAACAGTGCTCACACCGTGGCGCGTGGTGAATATGCATCTGGGCGACTGCTTGGGTGGGTACAACTTTTTTGACTCAGACTATGCAACGCAACTAGAGGAGCCACGATGGGTTGACCACGGCGAGGTCACTGCCGATGTGTTCAAACCCGACAGCCGAATTCTGGAAATCAACTCCAAGTCGGGACTCTATCCGCTATACATGGCTTATAGCATCTACCGCGTGAGACTCGCTGAGCGGGAAAAAGCACAAGGCGAACTCAATGCTCAGCAACGCGAACAACTGTGGCTGCAAGTGGTGCGCGAGAACATTTTTGTCGTTTGCAAGACCCCCATGGCGAAAGCCATCACCAGACGCACGCTCGTCGGCTTTAACGACAACGCTAAAGTCAATACCCGCTACTTTGAGGACTTAATCAATCAAATCACCAACAAATCACAGCAGTTCGTCACCCACATAAGGGATGGCAAGGGCTACTGGAAAGCTAATAACGACCGCAATATGAAATTTAACGCAATAGTCGGCAACCCACCGTATCAAGTCATGGACGGAGGCGCGGGAGCGAGCGCAAAGCCGATATATCAAGAGTTTGTGAATATCGCAAAGAAGATAACCCATCGCTATTATTCAATGATTATGCCTGCCAGATGGTACGCTGGAGGAAAAGGACTTGACAATTTTAGAAATTCTATGCTTAATGATAAAAGCATAGTGAAACTTTTTGATTACCCCAAATCAACCGATTGTTTTAATAACGTTGAAATCGCAGGTGGTCTTTGCTATCTGCTATCGGATTCACAATATAACGGTGATTGCACAATCACAAATATTACTGATTTTGGAAATAATGAGTTAAAAAGATCTCTTAATGAGTTTAATGTACTTGTACGATATAATTTAGCCGTTAAGATTTTGCGCAAAGTTGATTCTGAGAAAGTCAACATGATGACCACGGTGGTCAAATCCCGTAATTCATTTGGCCTTAGTAGTTTTAATCATGGCACCAACACAAAACAATATGTCAATGACATCAAGGTCTTATCTAGCAACGGATTCTCTTATGTTTCTTCTTCGATAATAGTTGATCGTGATAAGATTTTAAATCAATATAAGGTTGTCATTACCTATGCCATGTCAGGCGGTAACAAACCCTCGGCAACCGGAAATTATCAAATCATCTCATCGCTGCAAATATTAGAGCCACAGGTTGTCTGTACCGAAACTTTCTTGGTTCTTGGTGCTTTCTCAAACAAAAACGAAGCACAAAACATGTGCAACTACGTCAAGACCAAATTGTTTAGATTTTTAATGCTACAAACGCTCACTTCCATTCACATTACAAAAGATTCATTCCAATTTGTGCCGATGCAGGATTTCACGGACGGCAGTGATATTGATTGGAGTGCGAGTGTGCCAGACATTGACCGCCAATTATATCGCAAATACGACTTGACTGATGAGGAAGTATCATTTATCGAACGAATGATTAAGCCCATGGAATAGGCTTAGGGGGCGTTTGATAGCACGCACCTCGAAGAGGTGTACCATAAAGGGTCATTGGGCTTAGGGTGTAAGGCTTAAGCCTTAGGGTGTTTGAAAGCACCTCGGAAAGGTGCACCAAGGTCATTGGTCTTAAGGTATTTAGAGTGGTCACCTCGGAGAGGTGTACCAATAGGAAGCCCTAGGTCATCGAAGCGGAACATCGTGAAGCGTAGAGACCTAGGGTACAGGCAAATAGAGCAGAAGGCACCTCGGAGAGGTGCACCAACATCATCTTAGACTTTACACCATAATAATTTTAAACAAGGCTAGTGGCGGGTACACCTCTCCGAGGTGCGTGTTCTCCAATACCCATAAGCCTTAAGCCTTACACCTTAAGCCCAAAAACCATGGTACACCTCTTCTAGGTACTTTCCGCCTAGCGCAAACTAGCATACGATTTAGTTAGCCCTTAAGCCTTATACCTTAAGCCCATAAAAATCCGCTCGATCTGCGTGAGATAAAAACCAATAGGCGAGCCTAATTTATCCGCATGAGATAAAAGCAAAAAAATGGTTCACAAGCCATTGTGGACTGTGAACCATTTTATCATGGTTGGGGAATGTCACGATAGCATTATGCCAGACGCTTCTCCAGGTTGGCGCGGATGGCAGCGATGAAGTCGGCGCTGTTCACCTGCTTGGCCTCGACACCCTCCATCAGGTTCACAAGGTCCTTAGTGGCGATGCCGCTGTTCAGCGTGTCAAAGCAAGCACCCTCGAGCTGGTCACCAAAGTTCATCAACTCCTTGATGCCGTCCATCTCGCCGCGTTTGCGCAATGCGCCGCTCCAGGCAAAGATGGTAGCGATGGGGTTGGTGCTGGTTTCCTCGCCGTTGAGGTACTTGTAGTAGTGGCGAGTCACGGTGCCGTGAGCAGCCTCGTACTCATATTTGCCGTCGGGGCTAACGAGCACGCTGGTCATCATGGCGAGCGAGCCAAATGCTGTGCTGACCATGTCGCTCATCACGTCGCCGTCGTAGTTCTTGCAAGCCCAGATGTAGCCGCCCTTGCTGCGGATAACGCGTGCAACAGCGTCGTCGATCAGGGTGTAGAAGTACTCCAGACCGCGTTTCTCGAACTCGTCCTTATACTCCTCGAACACTTCTTCAAAGATTTTGCGGAACTGGCCATCATACTTCTTGCTGATGGTGTCCTTGGTGCTGAACCACAGGTCTTGATTGGTGTCGAGCGCGAACTTGAAGCAGCTGTGAGCAAACGAGCGGATGCTCTTGTCGGTGTTGTGCATGCCTTGCAGCACGCCAGCGCCCTTGAACTCGTGGATGACCACTTCCTCATGCTTGCCACTCTCGCCATCGAACACGAGCTTGGCGGTGCCAGCCTCGTCGGCACGCAGCTCAACGCTCTTGTAAACGTCGCCATAGGCGTGACGGGCGATGGTGATGGGCTTCTCCCAATTCTTAACCACGGGGTGGATGCTGGGGATGGTGATGGGAGTGCGGAACACGGTGCCATCCATAATGGAACGGATGGTGCCGTTGGGGCTCTTCCACATCTCGTGCAGGTGATACTCGTCCATGCGCTTAGCGTTAGGGGTGATGGTGGCGCACTTCACGCCCACGCCCAGACGCTTGCAAGCCTCGGCAGCCTCGATGGTGATTTTGTCACTCGTCTCGTCACGCTTCACCAGGCCCAGGTCATAATATTCAGTCTTGAGGTCCACAAACGGAAGGATGAGTTCGTCCTTAATCATCTTCCACAGGATGCGGGTCATCTCGTCACCGTCCATCTCGACCAGCGGAGTGGTCATTTTAATCTTTTCAATCATGATTCTCAGTCAGTTAATCAGTTATATTTTAACGATAAAAATGGATTAATCACTTCTTTTGCGATGCATAATAGTTCATCAGGCAGCCTTCTGCCAAGATGGTGCGCTCGTCGGGAGTAAGATTCTGGAAATAGAGGTGCAGGTCGTGGGTGCCGTCGGCGGTAATCACCTTGGCATCAATCTCTTCCTTACCACCCAGAATGGCCTCACGGATGCCAGGCACAAACACCATGTCGCCAGGCTGATAGTTGAACTCGGTGTCGGGAGCAATGGTGAACGGCACGATGCCCCAGTTGATGCAGTTGCTGCGATAGCGCTTGGTGGCATACTCGTAGCAGATGTTGGCGTCGCCACCCAGCACCTTCTGGCACGATGCGGCTTGCTCACGGGCGCTGCCGTCACCAGGCTTGTTGGCAAACACGCACGAGCCAAACGACGTGTTGGCAGCATCGGCGCCCACGCGAGCCAGTGCGTCAAGCACGTGCTGCGGGCACTTGCCCTCGCGACGCTCGTGGTCTTGCTGCTGGATGCGCTTGCTCAGGCCCACGTACTCAGGCACGCGGCGCGACAGGGCAAACTCTGACAGCTTCAGCGGGTTGGAGCGATAGCTCGACGTCTCACCGCTAGGAATCAGCTCATCGGTGGTGGTCACGGGGTCGTGGATCACGGCAGCCAGCTCAAGCAGCATGTTGTCCTGCATGGGGAACATCTTGGGCCAGTCCTTGATGTTGGGACCATAGCGCAGCTCCACGCTGGGGTCAGCCTTGCCAAAGCCGTAGTAAACACGGCGCTCATAGATGCGCTCGTCGTACTGATAGGGCTTGTGGTCGTCGGTGTAGTCAACATCGGTGGCAGCTGTAATCACGCCGCCATTGGCTGCGGTGGCAGCAATCGAGCGGGCATCCATCAAGGCTACCAGCGAAATCTGTCCCTGACCAGGCTTGCTACCCTCGCGGTTGGGGAAGTTGCGGGTGGTGTGGCGGATGCTCAAGCCGTTGTTAGAAGGCACGTCACCAGCACCGAAGCACGGACCGCAGAATGCCGGCTTGATAATCACGCCTGCATCGAGCAGCTCCTCGGCAATGCGCTCACGCACGGTAGCCATGTAAACGGGTACCGACTGGGGATAGGCAGACATGGTGAAGTAGTCGTTACCGATGCTTTGGCCGCGCATAATCGAAGCGGCAGCACTCAGATTGTCGTAGGTACCGCCCGAGCAGCCGGCGATGATGCCCTGGTCGGCATGCACCTTGCCATCAATCACCTTATCTACCAGGTCGCACTGCACCTTGTCGCCAAAGCGCTTGCGGGTGTCTTCCTCTACCTGACGCAAAATCTCGGTGGGATTGGCTTGCAGCTCATGGATGGTGAATGCATTGCTGGGATGGAAGGGCAGCGCGATCATCGATTCCTGAGTAGAAAGGTCGATGCGAATCATGCTGTCATAGTAAGCCACCTCGCCAGGTTGCAGCACCTTGAAGTCCTGCGGACGGCGGTGCAACTCATAGTGATGCTTCACCTCGTCGTCGGTAACCCAAATCGAGCTCAAGCAGGTGGTCTCGGTGGTCATGATGTCGATGCCATTGCGGAAGTCAATGGGCAGCTCTTTCACGCCAGGGCCAGCAAACTCAAGCACCTTGTTCTTTACAAATCCGCTCTCGAAGGTGGCTTTTACCAGCGAGATAGCCACATCGTGCGGGCCGATGCCCTTGCGGGGCTTGCCCTCAAGCCATACGAGCACCACCTCGGGGGCGTTGATGTCCCACGTGTTGCGCAGCAGTTGCTTAACCAACTCACCGCCGCCTTCGCCGACACCCATGTTGCCGAGCGAGCCATAGCGCGTGTGGCTGTCGCTACCCAAAATCATGTTGCCGCACTTCACCATCGCCTCACGGGCAAACTGGTGGATAACAGCCTGGTTGGCGGGAACGTAGATGCCGCCATACTTCTTGGCTGCCGACAGACCGAACACGTGGTCATCCTCGTTGATGGTGCCGCCCACGGCGCACAGCGAGTTGTGGCAGTTGGTCATGGCATAAGGCAGGGGGAACTCGGTCAAGCCACTGGCGCGAGCCGTCTGGATGATGCCCACATAGGTGATGTCGTGCGACATCATCGCGTCGAAGCGGATGCGCATCTTCTTGCCCTTGCTGCCATCCACATCGTGTGAACGCAAGATGCCGTAAGTGATGGTGTTCTCACGTGCCTCATCGGGGGTAGGCAGACCGGCACCGTCGGTCTTGATCTCGTTACCGTTGATTAAGTAAACTCCGTTTTTGATAAGTTCTACCATAATTGTTTTTGAATAGTAAATAGTTTTTTGTGATGATTTATGATAATTGACAATTAATCTAACAAAGCCTTGACAAACAGGGTCAACGCCACCATATCGGCACTGCCTCCTGGCGAGATGTTGAGGGCAACGAAGCGGTCGTTAAGCTGTGACAAGCGGTCAAAGTCTAAACCGCTGATTGCACTACAATGCCCCTCAAGCTGGGCAGCCATATCCTGCACCTCACGCAGTCGCTCGCGGCCACCCGTGCGGTAAATCACGTTGGTGTCGTCAAGGTCGGACATAATGTGCAGCAAAAGCCAGATGCACGCCTCATTGTCACGGCTGAACTCGCCTGATGACACCTCACGCAGCAGCAATAGCCAGTCGTCAAACAGGTCGTGATAGCCCCCGCAAGCCATGTCGAGAGCCCCATAAGCCTGATGTGTGGTTTTGGCTTGGCTGCCATGTGTGCCTTGCGGACGCGTGAAGCGCTTTGCCGTTGACGCAATGTTGCGCGACAACGCCCATGGACGTAACTGCTTGCGCTGCATGACCTGCCATGCGGCGACTGTTGCCGTCAGCCCCAAAGCAAACAAGGCGCCACGGTGAGTGTTCACGCCACCAGTGGCTCGCAGCATGGCTCGCTCGGCATCAATACCAATCTGACGGATTTGCGCCACGTCGATGTCCTGCCGTTGCAGTCCCCACTCCACGCCCATGGCAGCGAGTTTGACCAGATAGGGACGCAATGCCTCGATGCTCTTGCACATGAGGGCATAGTCCATATCAGTGTGCGCCCCGTTGTCGTGCTTATCCACAAGGCCTGGCTTGGGCGTTGTGTCAAGCTCGGTTTGCAGCGACATGACGGCAAGTCGGGCTATCAGATAGGGCACCGTGGTCGGCGGCACCAGTGCCAATGCGGGATAAAGAGACTCGCATGACAAGGTTTCGCGCACATCGGTGGCACAAATGGGCACGCCACTGCGTTTTAGGCGCTCAACCACTTGCGTGCTGATGCCACGTTCTGGCAATTGCTTTGCCATCAGCTCGTTATAACGAGCCGTGAGTCGGTCGTTTGGTTCGCTGCCCACAAAACGCTTGGTAACGCCAAGTGCAGGGGCAATGTACGACGCAAACAAATCTAAGTCGAGCGTGATGTGCGTGTCGGTGGCATCGGTCACCTGCTTAAGGAAATAGGTGGGGAAACTGACCTCTGAGACCGCATAGTCGCTGCCCTCGACCAACGTCACATTGGGCAACTCGTCGCGATGCGCCTCGATGGCAGCCGCAATCATTGCTTTGCGCTCGGCATAGTTAAACATCTCGTGGTCTTCGCGCACCACAATGACGTAAAGCCATGGTGACGCTTTTGCCGCTTGACGGATGAGGTGCAGATGCCCCAGCGTGAACGGGTTGGCGTTCATCACGATGGCTCCTGCCCCTCCCTCGCGCTCGCCACGCATCTTGCGCAGGTAGTCGCTATAGGCATTGATGCCACGCACACCGTTCTCCATCAGGATGGCACAAGGGGATTTGGCTATGACCTTGAATCCCATACTCTCGAAAACTTTGCGGTTTTCGGGTTTTGTATATACTTTCACCGATTGGGTGCCCCTTTCGGATGCCATCCTGACGAGATGGGTGATAAGCCTGCTGCTCAGCCCCGTTTCACGAGCCTGGGGAGCCACGGCAATGCACTTGATGACATCGCCTGCCAGACCGCCACCTGCCACAATGTGACCCTCATCATCGATGACCACGGCATAGTAGTCAACCGACTCTAGCCGCAAGCCAAAGTCAGCAAGAAACCGCTCCACTCTGGCCTTGTTGCCCTTGAGTGATAGCGGAAAGTCGCTGATGTTGAGTTGGTCAAACATAATGGTGAACAGATTAACGGGCGGCGGCGTTTTGTTGTCGCTTGAATGATTCAACCATCTGGTGGATGTGCGCCAGCAGCTCCTCGGTGGTATGCGTGTGGTTGCGCATGCACCAGCGTGCCTCATGGTCACACAGCAGGCAACGACGCGGTGCCGCGCCAACCGCCTGGCGGCTGACGGGCACACCATCGCGACCTATCACGTCGATGTCCATGAGGCGGCCCAGCGGATGTGTATCCTCGATGGCACACACCGCACGCTTGACCTCAAGCGCGGGTTCGCTCGACACGACGTACATCTCAAAACCCGTCTCGGCATCGTTAACGCCACGGTCGGGTCCCGCGCAGTCGCTCAGTTGCCGCTTGAGCTCATCAGCCACCACTTGGGCATCTGCATTGCGCTTGACGCTGCCAGGCATCACCACCGTCGCATATAGCAGCGTGTGATGCGGATAGGCTGCCAACAGTTGCTGTTGCAGAGCCTGTCGGCGGTCGCGGGCAGCGAGCATCTGCTCAAGTGTTACCTCCATGGTTGATGTCATTCGTTTTTCAAAAGGTTCAACCAGCCGCCGATTAATAGCAGCGGCTGGTTGATGAAATGGTCTATTTGATTAGTCTTTGATGTTCTTGATCACGTCTTGCACGCTACCATCGCGGTTGAGCACGACACCCACCACCTTGTCGCCAAAGGGCAGCGGAGCGGGATTGCCGATAATCTTGCGTGCGCGAGCAGCCAAATCATGAATATCAACGATGTTGAGTCCGGCAGCCACCAGACGCTCCTTGATTTCGGGACGGGCGGGGTTAACAGCGATGCCGTACTCGGTCACAACCACGTCAACAGTTGAGCCTGGGGTGATGAGGGTAGTCACCTCATCGACCACGCACGGGATGCGGCCGCGCAGCAGCGGGCAAACGATAATCGACAAGGCGCTGTCGGCAGCAGTGTCGGGGTGTCCACCGATGGCACCGCGGATGATGCCGTCGCTACCAACCAGCACGTTAACGTTAAAGTTCACGTCAACCTCGAGTGCCGACAAAATCACAACGTCCAGATAGTGTGTGGCTGAGCCATACTCCTGTGCGCTGGCATATTCGTTGCTCGACACCTCCTTGTGCATGGCATCGTTTTTGAGCGACTCGGCAGCCACCTTGTCAAACGACTGCACGTCGATGAGGCGGTCAATCAGACCCTCCTCATGCAGCTTCACCATGTGCGAGGTGATGCCACCCAGGGCAAAGCTAGCCTTGATGCCGCGGTCAATCATGCCTTGGCGCAGATATTTGGTCACTGCCAGCGACGCGCCACCCGTACCGGTTTGCAACGAGAAGCCATCGTTAAAGTAACCGCTATTCTCAACCACCTTGGCAGCCTGCTTGGCGAGCAAAATGTCACGCGGGTTCTTGGTGTCGCGAATGGCACCCGACGAAATCTTAGACGAGTCGCCCACGCTATCAACCACAACCACATAGTCAACCACGCTCTCAGAGATGGCATTGGGTGTGTTGGGATAATCAACCAAATCGTCGGTGAGAATCACCACCTTGTCGGCATGCACAGCATCAGGGATGGCATATCCCAGCGAGCCGCAAATCGACTTGGCATTCTCGCTACGCGAATAGCCGCAAGCATTACCCAGCGGATCGCATGACGACGCGCCCAGGAAGGCAACATCGATGTGCAACTCGCCACTGCGGATAGCAGCGCCACGGGCACCGTGTGAGCGGAACACCACGGGATGCTCCATCAGGCCGTGCGACACCTCGGTGGCAAGTGCGCCACGCAGACCAGAGGTTGAGATGCGGGTAATCACGCCATTGCGGATGTGCTCAATCAGGGGCTCGTGCACGTCGATGAGGCTCGACGATGCCAGATGCAAGTCCTTGAAGCCCATTTCAGCCAACTTGGCGACCACCATATTGATCACCTTGTCGCCACCGCGGAAGTGGTGGTGGAACGAAATGGTCATGCCATCCTTGAGGCCGCTCTGCTTGATGGCTTCCTCTAACGTGACGATTTTGCTGCTCTGACGCTGCAACTCGTGACGCGGCGTCGGATTTTTCTTCTTGTCGGTGTCGTTATAGACAACCTTATCCATTTTCTTTGCAGCCTCGGCAATCAGGGCTGCTCTATCTTTGATGCTGTTCATGCTAAGTCCTCCTTTGTCAAGATGCCTGACGCGATAGCCAGGTCAATGGTACGTTGTGCTCTGATAACCACGGGACGGTCCACCATTTTGCCGTTAACGGCAATCACGCCGCTGCCACGCTGTTCAGCCTCCTTGATGGCGGCGATGATGGTTTTGGCTTTCTCGATTTCTTTGGGTTTGGGTGCAAACACCTCGTTCACCACTTCGATTTGGCGCGGGTTGATGATGCTCTTGCCATCGAAGCCCAATTGCTTGATCAGTTCAACCTCGGCACGGAAAGTCTCCATGTCGTTCAGGTTGCTATACACAGTGTCCAATGCGTCGATGCCAGCAGCGCGGGCAGCCACCACGATGGTCTGGCGTGCCATCAGCAGCTCACTGCCACCTGGCGAGCGTTGGGTCTTCAAGTTGGCGCAATAGTCCTCGGCACCCAGGGCGATGCCCATCATGCGCTTGCTTGCCGTTGCGATAGCGTAGGCGTTGATTACGCCCAGCGTGCTCTCGATGGCAGCCATGATTTTGGTACGGCCCACGCAGCCCAGCTCGCGCTCAACCTTCTCAATCTCGGCCTCGACCTCGCGCACCTCGTCGGCAGTCTCGGTCTTGGGCATACGAATCACATGTACGCCAGCCTTGACCACAGCCTCTACGTCCTTTTTGCCGTAGGGGGTGTTCAGCGGGTTAATGCGCACCACCATTTCGGTGTCGCCATAGTCAATGGTCTTCAATGCATTATGAACCAGCAGACGCGCGGTGTCCTTCTCGGTCATCGTTACTGAGTCCTCAAGATCCAGCATGATCGAGTCGGGGCCATAGATATAAGCGTCCTGCATCATTCCTGGATTGTTGCCAGGAACAAACATCATCGTTCTTCTGAGTCGTTGCATAACAATTGTTGTTGTTTTAATGGTTCTCTGATGTCGTCAATTAGTCAGCCCAGACGTCCTTGCCAGTAGCACGGACGGCAGCTGCCGTCACACGGGCGCGTATCGTACAATCCAGGGCGCCCTTGTCGGTCGCCTTGACGGCGACCTGGGTCACTCCCAGCTCGGTCAACGTGTCGGTTATCACTTTCTTGATTTGGTCGCCAAATTGATAGGCCACCGTGCTGTCAAGATCAATTTCCAGCCCTGCGCCCTCGTTGGGTGCAATCTGGATCAGAATGTCGCCGGATTCCAGTGTTCCGGCCATCGCCGTTTTGATCTCCATGTCTGTTTACGTTTAGAGGTTTATTTATTTGTTATCCAAATGTTTGTTAGCTCGTTTTATTTTATTTGACCTCCAAAATTAGGCATTATTTTATTATTGGCAAAATATTTTTCACACCTTTTTTCAACCTTTGCTCTGTGACTCAAAAACTCCTATTTTTCAAGTGATTATAAACCTTTAGTTTTTCGGCAAAATATCACCCACTATCTACATTTTAATGCACCTTTTCTTCCAATCTGTAACTTTCTGCCTATCAAATCGGCAAATTTCTTCGCACAAAATATTCTTGCAGGTTTCAATCCGCAAGGTCAGGTTATGCATCAATCGAATAACGACACGAAAAAAAACGGCGTCAGCTCTGCCTCGGCGACAGAGCTGACGCATAAACACCACAACGTGTGCCGTATGACTTTATTTCTTAATCTTATGACCATTCAGGATGTAAATGCCATTATCCAGGCCATCCAGATTAGTCGTGTTGGTCTTGAGCTTGCGGCCTTGCAGGTCATAAACGTTGCCAGGTCGGTTGCCACCGTCGGTAGCAATCTCCTCCACACCGCTGTCGCTAATAGTACCCTTGCCTGTCAGCGTGCCGTATGTGAGGTTATAACCATTCGTATAGACGATTCCGTTGTTGACCAAGTTGTCAACATAGCTATCACCAGTCAGCGACCACACTGCATTAGAGCCATCGCAGCTAGCAACAGTCACCGTGCTCGACTTGGCTGTGTTGTCAGGATCCATAGCGCCATTCCACGTCACGCCACAATTCACCGTGACCGTGATGGTACCATACTGGTCAGCTTTCACGTCACCCGTGTAGGTCCACTCATCATCAGTGTCCAAAATCAAGTTGCCAGTGCCACCATAGGTGCTCCATCGGGTATTATAGTCCACATACATCAGCACACCGCTAGGCACGGTCAAGGTCACATCGGTGAGACTCAGGGTACCCGTCATGCTGGTGGGCACTTCGCACAGCGGGGCATCACTGTCGGTCAGCGTCAGGGTACTATTATCTACCGTGATATAACCATTATAGCCCTCGCTATCGCCCGAGCCGCTTTGCAAAATCATCAAGCCGCGCTCGCTGCTGCCCGATGATATCTCACTATCAAAGATATTGATGCTGTTATCTCCCTCAATCACGCCAATTTCGCCCTTTGACGAGCTGCCGGTGATGTCGGTTGCCGTAATCGTGCCAGTCGAATAGAGCACGGCACAGTCGGTGCCCGTTGTCACATAGCTGCCGCCTTCAACCGTCACAGTGCCACCACCACGGTCGGTAGCGACCACACTGCTGTTGCTGCCAGCAGTGGTGATTGTCAAGTTGCTGGCATTAATGATGCCGCCACCAGTGGCATGAATGCCACGCGAAAGATTGCTGGTATTGTTAATGGTCACATCGCTGATGTTGAGCGTGCCGCCATTGTAAGCGAAGCCTCCGTTAGCGCCCTTGGTGCTGGTCGTAATAGTACCTCCATTCATATTGACAACCGCACTGCTGCCACCAACATATACCGCCGAGTTGATGCCATAGAAGCTGCTACCATCCTCGTCTTGCGTGTCACTACCAGTCTTGGTCACCGTGCAGTTGTTCATGGTAAACGTGCCACCAGTTACCTGCACAGCGTTCTCGTCACTGCCAGTTGATGTATAAGTCTGCTCCGACACTGTGTTTGTGCCACTGCTCTGGCTATAACCAGTGCTGCTGGTTCCACCCATGGTGGTTGTGCTGCCTCCGCCCTGTGCCATCATGCACAATGCAGCGGTGGCAAGCATTAAGGTAAGTAATGATTTTTTCATAATCGCAAATTCTTTAGTTTTTTGAAAATTAGTTGTTAATAACGTTTATTTTAAAAATTTTGACAAAGATAGTCCGACTTCACCAATATCAAAAATTTAATCAACCAACACCTAAATTTTTGTCTATAAAAACGGCTCATTTGTCTAAACTATTTGCCACCATTAGCAAGCAGCAGTACATTTGCAACAGCTAAGGCACTTAAAGCCCTGGCATGAATCAAATACTAACCACAAAATTCAAAACCACAATGAAAGCGAAAAGACTCATACTGATGTTGGCAGCAGCGACTGCTCTTTGTTTCGGTGCTAACGCACAAGCCTATAAGTCTCACACCGAGCAGGGCAAACAAGTGCATGTGCAAAAGTCACAACCTGGCGTTAAAGCCATTGACAAGAACGACAAGGTCGCTCACAAACAAGAAATGTCACATAAAGAAGTTGCTCACAAGGGCACTCCTGCCAAGGGATTCCGGACAACTACCGCCGTGAAGCTGCGCAAACACGCAGCCAACAACTCACACTCAGTGAAAGACAAACGGGGAAACAGCATCGTTATTCCTAAGGGTGCAAGCATCAAGTACGTTGGCTCCAAGGGCAACTACTATAAAGTGACGTACAAGAATTACACCGGCTATGTGGCTAAAAAATACACATCAGGCCGAGCAAAATAAAACGAAGAAAGCAAAAGACCTTTTCATAACCGCAAGTTTATAATTTTCAACATGTCCAAGGTCGCTGCCCGATAACGGGTTGCGACCTTCATTTTCCTGCTTTCTATCTAATCAATATGTAAAACCCATTCAGGGTGGCGCATTGACGAAGTCAGGAAAAAGTTTGCCAATATGTTCTTATACTTTTTTTGAACGATTTGATACCTTTTTAAAACAAGGAGTGGGAGATTTTGCACCCTCCCACTCCATTGTCTCGACGCATTAGCGTCTCAGCTGATTTGAGTTTCTTAACGTCAACTATTACCTTATTTCACCATGAAGTTGGATAATTTGCTCACGTTCGGGAATGCTCAAGCCAGCTTGGCATTGCGCTCACTTAACCGCAAATTTCTTGCCGTTGCGGATGTAGATGCCAGGGGTCAAGTTGTCCGGGTTCACACGGCGACCCATCAGGTCGTAGGTGTAGCCGTCGCCCTGCAACTGGTCGGTCACGTTCAGCTCCTCAACACCGCTGCCAGGGCCAACAGCGGGAATGTAGCGCAGGCGCATGAACGGACGGAAGTGGATGGTCTGCCAGCCACCGTTGCTCTCCCACACACCCGTGATGGGCGTGCCCGTAGCAAACTGCTGACCCACGAAGTAGAAGCCATAGGCAAACGGCTCGTAGGCGTTCTCACGGCTCAAGTAGGTGAAGTTACCGCCCTGATAGGTATAGGGCTCGTCGAACGGGATAGTGAACTCATAGCGCTCCACATCCAGTTGCTCACCGCTATACACCGTGGTGAAGCCCTCGGGAATGTCCGTGGTCATATCCAGCGTGTCGCCAGTCTCCTTGATAGCCCAATCCACATCCTTGCTCTGCAGGTCAATGCGAGCCAGACCGGTGGTCAAGAAGGTCATGTCGGTCAGCTGTGCGCCCTGCAGGCCCTCCAGCCAGCTCGACTCATAGACGCTCTGCACATAGACGGGTGCCATGTTGTACATGTTGTAATAGGTGCACAGCGGAGCATAGTAGGCATATGCCTCCTTGGTGCCCAGATAGCGCACATAGTCGGTCGTGCCCTCGACGTCAAACTCCACGTCGCCAGCACTGGTATGCAGCGTGATGGTCTTGCAATAGGTATTCACCTCGCACGGCTTCATATACACAGTAAATGCGCCATACTCGCCAGCCGGAACGTCGGCGATCTCACCCACCTCGAAGGGCTCGGGAGCCGTCACGCTGTTCACGGTCAGCACGTTGGTGCCCGCATTCTTCAGATA
>Ga0181612_129107_pt1 | contig 16458 bp, 8 predicted proteins | sample HoacroProtozoa21_FD_119630 | JGI IMG/M metagenome (GOLD analysis project Ga0181612, IMG submission 119630) | Hoatzin crop microbial communities from Cojedes, Venezuel. Combined Assembly of Gp0051906, Gp0051904, Gp0051908
CTCTTTCAGTTTAAAATTGTGGCCCCTTGATGCTTTAATGAAACTCAGACAGAAAAATCTTTACGGAAGTAAAAGAAAAAAGGAAATATTAATTCTACTATAGAATCATATTTAAAGATAGGTAGAAGACCTGCTGGCAGGGCAATCATCTTGTGTCTATACTGATAGGCTTGCAGACTATTATCTTGCTTGTTTCAGAAAAGAAACAGGAACATAAAACATGGTATGAATCCACCCCAGATGATAATCATCATCATCTCTTTCAGTTCAAGCCCTAGGAGGCTTAAATCACTAAAAACATAAATAGCTAAAAATCTTCAGAGCAAGCTGTGATGACTCCACTGAAAGTTGTAGAAACAATGATCTGAAAAGGCTTAAAACGCAATAATTGCACTGTCTCTGCCTACGTTACAAATTCTAACACTGTTATCAACCTGTTAACTGGGGTTGGAGAAGATGTATCTAAGCACATCATAGTAAATACATAAATTTATTAGTTAGTAAATGCTGTTCAGTGAACCATATTCTGCAAGAATCTTTACAATGCAACTCAGGCATTTTAAAATTAATGTTATTACTGTTGTGAAAGCATAGCTTTCTCAGGCAACTCTGATGACCCTGCTATACTCATTCACTCACATAAGGTGAAGACAATCTGAAACATTAGCAATTGTTTTTTTTCCCTGAACTAATATATTACAGATCACATAAATGTCTACAGCTTCCAACTAGCACTAGTCCTCTTTCTAAATGGCTCCTGAAGGAAGTTCCAGATTCAGAGAGGCCTCACCTCAACATGCCACTGTTTTCCCAGAGCATTGACCACTCGTCCCTCAATGGGCCTGCGGCAGGCTCCGCAGATGGGGATTCCCATCTTGTCGTGGCAGGGCAGGCAGTACAGTTCTCCCTTCAGTTCCCGGGCCTCAGCAGTCAGCTCCTTCCTGAAAACACAAACATATCTCTGAATTAAGAGCATCAAATAAAGCTCTTTAATGCCCAAGATGAAGTTTTGGAAGATTAAACTTGAAAGTTAACATACTTTGGCAACATTCATGCTACAAGTGCAGAGTCATTACATTAAGCCAGTGAAATACAGTTATCATCAACTCACTTCTCTAAGATTGCTTTCTCAGTTTGCCAGACAAGAGGACACCTGTAGAATGTCATGGCTTTGGCTAGATACTCTGGCAGAAATAGGAGATGGGCTTACATGGAACAATGCAGTGTCATGCACAGACTCAAGCTATCTTTGAATGGGATAGCTCAGGTGCAAGGACCATCCTAGTAGTGCCCAACACTGAGCCATTTACTTTATTCTTCAGCGCTGTTACCCATTCTAGGGCAGTACTGTGCTCCAATTACGCCGCCTTCATGGTAAGTAATTCAGGTCAGACAGGCATCAGCATGGTAATGGACCATGCCAGAAGACTGACAAAACTCATCAAGTCATCTTTTTTTCCCAGCCAGGAATGCAAACTGAAACTATTTCGAATAGCCTGGTAACAGCTATCTTTGGACAACACTATTATTGTAATCTGCACACAGCCTTTGAGGTAAGTTCACACCAAGGAACTGGTTTCATTTTCAGTATAAAATAGGGTCAATTCAAGTTTAGAGTAAAAGAACACTGAAAGGCAAAATAAAACTAAAGTTCCTGTAGGCTTTCCAAATTTCGTGTGATTTCTCCTCACATAATTTCTGTTTGTTCAACAATGTGAAGACAGCATAGCTTAGGCCTGGGAAAGAACTGCACCGCTGACTGTACTGTTTGTGTCTCTCCTTTGTCGCCAGAGTTTAGAATAGGAGAACATACCCACAGTGGGTGCAGTTGAAGTGATCTGGATGGTAGGAATCATTCCTGAACATCAGAGGCTGCTCATCAATGATCAGATGGCACTTCTGACAGATGTACTTGCCCAGACCCTTAGCTTTTTCACGGTTATGGCATGGCCTGCACAGATGCCTGGTTGGACAAAGGAAAGAAAGGAAAACATTAAGAAATTCTTTCTCCTAAAACAACGTACATTGCATGCTGTATGATGTACTTTATGTAACAGAAGAAGTGTCTTCCAAGCTCAGACTAAATATCATTTAGTTTAGCACCCTGTCTTTCACATCAGTTGCACAGAAAAGAGTATGTGGACAGAACAGTCACAGAGTTGTACTTCCTTAGAATGCTGCTCCAGCATTCACTGCTTTTATATGCCATCAGTGATATCACCCTGTCCTTCTTCTAGGCATACTTTCCAGTCCTTCTAGATCCTTTTTCAGAGGTGGGCAAGGAAAGGTGGCAACACCCTCTCTCTGTTAAAACCATGGGAACCAGCCATAACAGAGGCATTACAGCACTGGTGGCAGGGGGCAGGGAGAGAGAATAAAAATGATTAAACCAAAGCACATTGCTCAAATGCCTTTACCATGGCTGGATTCCTTAGTCTTCAATAGCTGGGACAAACAAGAGACCACTGAACCCTAGCTCTTCTGCCTACAAATTCCTTTTAGTCATAAGTTAAAGAAAATCAAGAACTATGCAATTTTATGTGGTAAATATAACTGTGCTCCTGTCACATAGAATCACGGACTGTCTCGAGTTGGAAGGGACCCATAAGGATCATCGAGTCCAACTCCCTGTTCCTCACAGCACTACCTAAAACTAAACCACATGACTTGTTCTAGAACTTACTACATTTCTAAACAGGCAGGTAAGCCAAACTTCTGGTAGAAAAGCTTAGGCAAAGGCATAGAAAACTTCTGTAAAGGACGATGGAATCTACACATTTTATGCCAATATTTAGGAGCTCTGAGGAGCAGCTGTTCAGTTTCCTTGCCTATTACCTACCCCTACAGCTGCAATGCTGCAGGCTGGGAAGAACTTAGGATAAAACGAAAACGATAGAGGAATGACTTCTCTAGGTTTCTGTTGCAAAACAGGCTGCTTAATTCCTTTCATTCTATCGGTATGTGAAACACTCGCTGAGATTTAGAGGTCATTCTCAAAGTCACCAGACAAAAGGAAAAGTTCAAATGGAAAGGATAGATTTATGGCTGAAGTAGCGGGTTCTTTGCAAGGGCCCTCCCAACACTCTGGTGTGATGAATCACTCACCCTTAGGTCTGTAAAATGGGGATAAGAGCACAACACTGATGTTGTTATGAGACCTCAAACATTTATGACCCCCAGTTGGCAGGCGCCTGTCTAAGTGGTAAGTATCATTATTATTCTCTCCAAATCTGAGTCCTCCTGTCAGCAAGTGTCTCTCTCCACAGCTGGAACTACTGTCTGCCCAGACGGAGTCCAGAAAAACCAGACAGCACCCCATTATAAGGAAACATGCAGCTGTGCTCATCTCAGCATAAAGGCATCAATTTTATTCGGCACTGTCAAATGCAGAGTAATTATACGGGGCAGGACACAGGGACCCTGAAGCAAGTGTCCTGAAAGAGACCCCTCTCATTCAGCTGAATAAGATGCCTTCAGCCATTTGCACTGATAAACCATTATCAATCCCTCCCCACTCACAAACCCCCTCTGCCACCCCATAGACCCTCCTCTATTGCAAGCAAAGGGAAGTGTTGGACAGGCTAAGCTGTTACCATAGCAGCCGCCCCTCTCCCTCTCCCCCTCCCCACTCCCACCACTATGGAATTATCCCATTCTGAAATGTCCTGTTGTGTCTATTAATACCAGACTTCCCCCAAACAATGCTTCTCTCCACCCTCCTAAAATAATCAGGGGACTCCAAGCAGTCTGTGTTCAGGGCTGGGAGTTCAGTAGCAGCCTTTAGTATGCACCATGAACGCTGGAATACTCACACAGTATATTCATATCTATAACAGCAGCAGCAACCCCAGTGCCAAGAGCTCAGCTGGGATGAAGACTGCTCTTCAGTGCTGGGGTGTCCTCTCCCCAGCTCTGTTGTGTGACTGAGCTGATAATGCACTATCAGAGCTACACGGACACTATATAGAGGGGCTCCCCTCTCCACCCTCAGCAACTCTGCAACTGTGTGCTCATTTTGGATTATCTTCTTGTTTTCAACGTTGCTGCTGCTGTTTGGCTTGCTGTCATCAGGACTTCCTTGAGATTTTCCCCAAAAGGACCCTACACTCCACCCATAGGACTGCACTGTAAAGAGGTAAGAGACAAACTTCTGTTAGCAGAATAATCAAGGAGCTTTCCTAATAGCATTTGTTTTAGCTGCTGTAGTGAGGTGGAAAGACACACACACAGAGGCAGATGAATATAATGGACATGTTTGAAACTAAGAACATGCAGCAGTTATTGCACTTCAAAGAATAATTTCCTCACTCTTCTTTACATCACTCCAAAACATAAAAGTTTTCAAACTTCTGTACCTAATGTACATCCATTTGCGCCAGGAAAACGGACAGTTGTATGGTATGTCCAGTGCTCTCTGACACTGCTTTGATGCTGACAAGAAATAAGCATTTCAGTTGAAGGGTGGGAGGCTCAGCAGGGAGTGGTGATTTTTCAGGAAAGTAATTTCAGTCAGAAGTGAACTATTTCTAAAGAAGAGTACTTTTCAGTGAAAGATAGGAGACACTCCCATTTGACAAGACACTACAACCACAATCATAAAACCCCACAAACGGGCATAACCCCAAAACAGAAACTGCTCTAGCTGAGAGCAAGAACAGGAATTTCTGATATTCACTACAAACCCTAACATAAAGTTCAAATTTACCTGCAGTGGGCATTATAATAAAAGCTCCAAACTAGCCAGGTAACTAAGGATGAGCTAAATACTTCTGCTTAATAGTTGTTTCATTAACGATAGATAGGCCATCTGCTGAAAGACTAATCCGGTTGCACCTTCACTGACAGCCTTATGCATTGTTATCTTGCTTGCTTCTGAGCAGCAGAGAAACAGGGCATAAAATATGGTCAGTGTGCATGCATTTCAAATGAGCGGTGACATCCCAGTTACAGCCCAGCCCTGGGAGGCCTGGGATAATGGCTCATTCCAGAATAGTGCTCTGTTTAGGAATACGTAAATCACCACATATTCACACAACACCAAGAGTGCAAACCAAGCAGAAATTATGGGACAATGAGCCAGACTCCTAAAGGAGTTTTTTGTCTGTGGAGTCAAAGCCTCTTGCACCATATAGCTTAGTACAAACTACACATTGTAGGTCATTTGGGAAGGTTTCTAGTTTGCTCTTAGCATTCATACAGACCAGTACAAAAAGTTTTCTAGGACTGTGAGTGCTTTTTTGTAAGCTAAACAAACCAAAAAGAAAGAAAAAAAAAATTAAACACATTTATTTTAAATTGCTAGGATAAAACCAAGCAAAATAGAAGTGGAACTGTAAATGACAGCAAAAGGCTTTCCACACTGTCTACAGAACACAGTGTCAAAGAACTACTACTTTTGTAAAGTTGTAGCATTTGGTTGAAAAAATATAAATTCTAAAAATAAGCTCAACAATTAATTCTAGTGACATGTCAGCTTTTTTTCCTAACTTACTCAAGTGCTACACCACAATTTTCATGTCAACAAACAGAATGGTAAAAAAAACCCACCTAAAATTCCCTTCTAATTTAAAACTTAAGAAAAATTAGAAAAAGGCCTACTTCCCTTTTCTATGGTTTCTGACCACGCAATGAAAAATACCTCCCTTCACATTGCTCCAAAAAGTAAATTAAGTTAACAGTAGCTCTCCTACGAAGGCACTCATTTAAAAAGACTGAATCTATTTCAATTTTATCATTAGTTCTAAGCCTCTCCCTTCCTGACACTGACATACTGGGCTTCTCAACAGCTCTGACATTCTCCTTTCTACTCCACTCCACAATGTTTTGCAGTGAAAGCATGTCCAGATAGAAATCAAAAGCAGACTCAACGCTGCCATCAGTCATGACAAAACCGTCAACTTTTGAGTCTTGGCTATTCCAAGTCTGGCACTGACACTCAGCTGAACCAGAACCCCAAAGATCCTTCTTAGGAAATCAGCTCAAACAGAATCAGTCCAATCTATCATGCTGCTAAACCCCTAGTATTTAGCTTGTAAACTGCTTTGCTTCCTGAACTGATTTAAATCATTAAGACAAGAGACATCCCTGTCTGTTCCATCAGACAACCCTTGCTTCTGCTTTTTCAGCTAGTCGAAGCCAGCATTTACTGCTTTCTCAGTGGTGTCACAACCATGTATAGAGTAACTCTTAGCCATCAGACCACCCAATCACCGGCAGGTGTGTACACAAAGATCACCTGATTACATTTTTCACAGATGAAAAGCATATTTAAACAAAGTGCCTGACACAAAAAAAAAAAGGTACCTAGCCAGAACATCAAGTGATAGGTACCACTGTAAATGGTGTAAATTAACAGCCGGTAAAAAAGCATGGTCTCCTCACACTTCTCCTTTGGTATGCAACAGAAAAACACATATTTAAACTAATTCCATCCAGGGAGGACAAGCACTTGAGCATTCAACATTACTACCACATACAAACTTCAAAATCTTGATTTCAAGAATACTTGCAAAAACTCACATGGAAACCTCCAACAGGGAATTTGCCTTTTGTACATGAAAGCAAGATTTCACACGTATTTTTATAGATAAAGCGCCCCCTGGAAAAAAGGGCTGTACAATCTTCCTTGCACACGCACTTCTAGTAATTCCAAGACAATAATTTGTTGCCATCTCTAGGACTACAAAGAAGCATGCAGTTGGCAGTAGGCAGTGAGTACCTACACACTCAAACTTCGAGTGTTTTTTGTGCCATAAACATGCAGGGTATCCAGGCAATGCATGGAGTGAGAAGGCCCCTCTGTGGCTACATGAAGAAATTTCAGTTTCTGAATTTCATTCCGTCTCCATTCTGTTGACTCGTCTCTTCAACTGTGAACTAAACAGAAGTGGTCCAGCATATTAAACTCTAGCTATTATAGTTTTCTGCCCACCGGAAAGTGACAGCAGCCAAACAGAAGACGTTAATTACCTTGGAATTCTGTTTACATTTTCCTATATATTGGTCTGTTCTTAATCCCATTTCAGTTTCTTGATTAGCCACCAGTATTTTTAGACATCTGAATAAGCAGTTCTGTTGGGAAGCTGGATGCATTGCATCACGCTTGGATCAACTGTCTAATGATGTAAGATTTCAGCATATAGCATAGATTCTGCCCAAGACTAAAAGTTTCATCTAACAATGCCAGCAACCACCTTAAAATTTTAGTCTCAGTAGAGGAAAATGGATGCAGGAATCCAAGAAACAGAGACAATGCTGGAAACTCAGACTCCCCGTGTTTCCCTACCACCTGTACCCACAGATGAGAAATGTATGAAAAGCCATGGGTAGGTGCCCAGAACATCTTGCTGCTTTTTGTTGATGCTGCTCAGGACCCTGCAGACAACAGAGAGACCGGCAAAGCTAAACTCAGTTTTACTAAGCTGCTACTTGGAAAAGGTCCTGGACAAGCTAGAGTGAAGCTCAGGCTTTTGAGGGAGGAAGAGAGTTATGCCTGGAGAAGAAAGCTGCAAGAAAGATGACACTTTGACAAGTAACCAACAGCATGGGCACTACTAATAATCTTTTCTGAGTCAGTTCAGTGCTTTTTGCTGTTCAAATGAGATGCTGCTACCCATCTGAGAAGTTTCCTCCTATACTGGAACTAGATGCCTTTGCCTTAAACTCAGGACTTTAGACTAAAGTAATTCTCAAAGATTTTCAGGAACCCTGCAGTTTTTTTAATAACAGCAATACCTGATGGGTCGTCCACCTCTTTGAGGAACAAGACAGATATTCTAAGCTAGGTCACTTTACAACAGATACCTATGCTCAGAAAAGCTGACTCATTGGAGGCTCTTCAGTCCCGAATCAGGCTTTCAAATTAAACATAGCAAATAACTTTCTAGCTAGACATACACAACCCACTTCCACTCTTCCATTAACATTTCACTGCTCTTATTCAACTGATCTCAGCACAGGTTGGAGACAGGCTGATTATCAGCTAGCTAGCTCTTTATAGTGGTTCCTTCAACAGAATTTATCGTCTGGAAAATCCAGCTGAGCAGGAGGTATTCAGAATTGTAATTTTAGGGTTTAAACTCAGACTGACCTGTCGTATTAAATACCAATATTAGCAAACAGGAGACTTCACTGATTTCCATGAGTGGCTTTTGGGTGGGTTGGTTTGTTTCTTCACAAAACCAGGCTCTTTTGTAATATACTATCTCAATTATTTCAGTTTTTTTCAGGTTTTTTTCTTCAAAACTGTGGTGAAAAATGAATGGCCCAGCTGATCCCTCAAACCCACTCTTCAATTGCTCAAACCCATCAAATTTCTCTTTGGAAACTTCAGAGCGATGTGGCAAAGAGACACACCTCGAGAACATCCTTTTTGCCACTTTCTACTTCCTGGACTTCATCCTGGCAGTTGTTGGCAATGCCCTGGCTCTTTGGCTCTTCATCCGGGACCAAAAGTCAGGCACACCTGCCAACATTTTCCTGATGCACCTTGCTGTGGCTGACCTGTCCTTTGTGCTGGTACTTCCCACCCGGCTGGTGTACCATTTTTCTGGTAATCACTGGCCATTTGGTGAGATTCCATGCAGACTCACTGGCTTCCTTTTTTACCTTAACATGTATGCCAGCATCTACTTCCTCATGTGTATCAGCGTGGACCGTTTCCTAGCCATTGTGCACCCTGTAAAGTCCATCAAGCTCCGCAGGTCCCTTTATGCCCATTTGGCTTGTGCCTTCCTATGGGTTATTGTTGGGGTTGCGATGGCACCTCTGCTGCTCAGTGTGCAGACAGTCGAGATGAACAACACAACCATCTGCCTGCAGCTCTACAGAGAAAAGGCATCACGTCATGCTCTTGTGTCCTTAGCAGTGGCATTCACCTTCCCATTTGTTACTACTGTGACTTGTTACTTATTAATCATCCAGAGCCTGAAGAGTGGGAACAGAATTGAGAAACACCTGAAGGAAAAAGCTATCAAAATGATCATCATGGTCCTGATGATCTTTCTGGTTTGCTTTGTACCTTATCATGTCAATCGCTACATTTATATTCTCCATTACAATGGAACCCAAACGTCCTGTGAAACACAGCGTATTCTAGCTCTCAGTAACCGCATCACTTCCTGCCTCACGAGTCTAAACGGTGCCTTTGACCCAGTCATGTATTTCTTTGTGGCTGAGAAATTCCGTGAGGCTTTGTGCAATCTCTTTTGTGTTAAGAAGACTGTAATGTTGCCTCAAACGTATGAGGGTAAGACAAATGAAAGCTCACTAAGTGCTAAATCGGAACTGTGAACATGACTTTTGTCACTACTTCAACTGAAGAACACTCTATTCCACCAAAATCAGCTGAGAGCGCAAATATGCAGTGAGACAGCCCACCCAGAGTCAAACTCATCCTGAGAAGAGAAGTTCTGTTGTTTTTACGGGACTGCAACTAGCAAGAACCCCTCTGACAACAGAGATCACACGTTCTTGTCTTACTGAAACTGCAAACAGAAGTACAGTTCTACCGATTTCCAAGATGTGAAACTGAGGGCTGAACACTTAGGAATAGGGAAGGGAGCAAAGAGGCTATCAAACGGACTTTTTTTTTTTTTAAAAAAAAAGAAGAGAACAATTCCCAAAGCATTCAGCAACAACTCTTCCTCTGCGCAATGCATACAGCCTCCTTTAAAATTTTATATTGTGCCAGCAGTAGAGACCCACTCCTGAGACAGACCTGCCTGATGAAAAGACAGCATGCTTGCACATCTTGAGCAAGTCTCAAATTTCAAAACATTTACACATAGTAGACAGAAAATTGGTACTAAATGGTGGCAAAAAAAAAAAAAAAAAGGACAAAAATGCTGCAAAGCACCCAACCTGGACAGAAATTAAGATAGGACTTAAAATTTTTTAGTTCTTCCCAGCATTCAGAGCTGGAGATGAGCACTAAACTTCACACTACCTTTTCTATCTGCCCTCTGCCATTGTCTCAAAGCTGCACATGGAGGTTGGACAACATTTACCACACTGTCTCTTTTACGTAGTTCCCTGCAAATAGTCAGAACCCAAGGATTTCCAGTAACACTTAGGAGAAGACTGCTTCTATGCTATGGAGATAAATATTATAGGAAATGACATGACAGGTGAATTGTATTTTTTATGTACAGATACATATCCTTTTCTATGCTTTTGGGAATGGGCCTTTACCTTTTTAGATTTGGTCCACAAATTATGAAGTGAAACATACTTTATCTTGCTTGAACTGCTTTAGTCCTGACTGCTTTCCCAAAACACCCTAGATGCTATCATAAAAGCCCATTCTAACAAGCTTAGGTATCAAAGGAAAATCAATTATGCCCAGCTCCAAAAACTAAGGCACACAAGTTGCATGCAGGATGGAAGAGGGAGCTGAGAGGACTCCCTGCTGGACAGGGTACAAGTATACTACCTTTCCTTCCCTTCTTCACCACTCGGTGAAAATATAAGCTCTATGAAACTACAAGGCTTTGCTCGAGACATACGAAAGCCTGAAATTAACTACGAATTGTGCAACACTGTCTACTAACCACTGGATTTTTTTATTTTCTTATCATAGTATGCTTTTGTAAAAGTCCCCGTTTATGTTTTTATTTCTTACTTCTTAATTAAATGCATTAATCACCCTTTAGGACTCATTTTTATATTTCTGTATACAAAATGAATGATTTCCAAAGACCAGGGGAATCACATGCTGAACAAGCTTTCCTGTAACCCTCCCATTATTCTCTTGGCCTTTTACTATATCTTCACTTCCTGCTCAGCATCTTACTTGGTAAATACCCTCCCAGGATCACGTAACCCCTTTTTCTCACTTGCTATTCAGACTTTTGCCTGAAATCCCTTTCCTTTGCAGTACCCATCCACCAGCTACTAAAATCTGAGTTTCTGCTTTCTACATGTTTCATCAGATGAAGAAGACTGTTCTTCATTCCATTTCCCATCTCCTAACAGGCTATTCCTTAAAGCTTCTGTACCTTTTCAAGCTTTACCTTGCAGTGTACAACCAAGTGACCACTCTCAACATCTCACTATTGTATCAGTGACATACTGATAAAACTTTCAGAGCTCCTGCTCTGTCTTACCTGCCAGCATTCTTCACAAAACCCAGGTCAGCAAGTGCCACATCGCAGAGCTCACAGCGGAAACACTCAGGGTGCCAGTTATTGTTCATTGCCTTGATAACACGCCCAATAATGAACTCACCTGCAAAATGAAAGCAACACCTTGAGAGGCATGCAGAAAACCGTCTCATCAAAAGTCTATCACCCTTCATAATGCTGCCACTTTAATTCCACAAGAATTCTAACAGTCTAACTTGGAAAAAAACCTAATTCTTCCTACAGCCAGGATACCCCAAATCACTGCCGGTATCATGCCTTGTTTACCTCCTGAACAATCCCAGCCCATCCCAGACAATCCCAGTGCAGGATGTCACTGCAATGGTGGGAGGTCTGCACAGCCCTGTAACTGTTACCCCACAGTGCTGACATGCACCATGTCTTACCACATTCCCCGCAGCAAGGAGCAAACAGCATCTGAAAGTCATGCTCACAGTACTTCCGACCTTCAAACTGTGAACAAAACAACAGAGGGTGAGTCCTCGTGAAAAACTCGGCTACTCTTACATTTGGATAGTTCAGCATGATTTTCTATGGAAATGACTAATTAGTCAAGGTCAGTCAAGGTTTCCAGTTCTAGCTTCATCTCACCTGTTTTTAAACTCCTAAGGATTCTTCTTAAAGAAATATCAAGATATGGCTTCAGCCTTACGGTAAACTTGCATAACAAACAGTTAAATCAACAGCAATGCTGCTACAAGATAGCAAAATTCCTGAAGCGTCCCAAAGCCCTTTTTCTATACTTGGCTTTAATTTCTTTTTGCCTTTAATTTTTTTTTACTCATTTAATTCAGAACTACTTCTCCTACACGAGATTAAAACTCACAGTAAATTAAGAACGCAGCACATTTAAAGTAATGTGTTATTCAAAATATGTGCTCACACACATTCTGTAAAAATATTTTAACCTCACTTTTAAATGGGTTCAATTTCAGTTGCCCAATTGGAAAAGTTCGGTACAAAATATCTAAACGTAAACATAAAAATTCACTTATGACTAATGAAATATTATAAAACATTTTCTGTTATCTTTTTGAAATGCCGTTTACCCAAAGAGCAAGCACATAGTTTTTGTTGTTACGGATGTACAGGAAGGAGTATGTGAGAGAAAAAAAAAGAAAATAAGTTGGAAGCCCCTCAAAAAAAACAGCAATAAAGGTTTAGGGCTAAGAAATTAAACATGCAAGAAAGATGAAAATACGTGTTTCTGCCAGAATTTTCATCTAATTCCTTGCCTTTTAATGGAGGTATTTCTCTCCTCTTACACACAGTATGAGACCTCACCTCATAAAAAAGTCCGTCTGGGAACTGACGAAAACACTGAGCACAGACAAAGCAATTTTCATGATAGAGCTCCCCATTGCTGTTCACAATCCTCTCTGCAGGATCAAATCGAGTCTGGCAGCGTTCACATACTGCATTTGCGAGAGCATCAGACATATTACTGGAATAAGACAAGAGTTAGAATGTGAGCAACATCACAGCCAATTACACAAGTATTTTCACATCACCCAAGTTTCCCCAACATCTATGAACACAACATTTCCATTGCTTTAAACTCCCTTTCACAAAAAAAAAAAAAAGGTCCAGTGAGCCAATTCAGCACTGACATCAGCTGGAAATAACACTCTTCAACTCACATGTGGCAGAATGAGCTCATGTAGCAGACCTACCTATCGGACACTTGTGGCTGCTTCACCAGACTTTCATCCCATTCTGTCACCCTGCTAATAGCTCATACCAAATATCCACAATTTTAAATAAACCAGTAGTTCGGAGAGCAAACACAATGATCCCGACTTCCTGGGACTTCTGGAGTCAGGATGTGCACCTCCGAGGATTTTCTGACATGTAATTAGCACTGATATCCCACTGCAGTCTCCCCTTCACTGTAGGAACTAACAGGGCATTGCTCCCTCTGCCCAGCAGCTTATGTGCACAGGATTCATTGGAAAATAATTACATACAATGCCTCTGTCTTCCTGACAAATTAATTGAAACTGTCACAGGGTTAAAAAGGTATGGGAAGAGAGAAGTCTCCCCAGCTGGCTTGGCAAGTACATCGGCTTCATTTCCTCAGAAAGTGAGGCTAAAAAACCCCAAAGCACTCTCAAATCATGTAAAGGATGTTCCCTCTGTCTCCCCTAGAACATGGAATGACCCCAACCTCTTTCACCAAAACTTTAACACTTGCCATCATTGTAATCGAAATTCTCTATATACTAACAGAATGCAGTTTTTAAATCGTATATCACATGTCCAAACAGGGAGGGAAAAAAGATATGGAAAGAGTCTCAGTTTCTTGCTGCAATGCGATCTTTCTTTCAACCACCAGACTATCCAATAATATAATAATTCAATATTATTACACTTTGAGATATGGAAAAACTATTTTATGCCTTCTGGGCACCTTCTGAATTCTATGATTGGAAAGACAGCAGTTTTATGGGAGGGAGTACAAAAAATTTCCAGCATGTTAAAAAATATTTGTGTAGTAGTTTTCCCGAAGCACATAACATATACATAGAATAAAAGATAGCTTGGTTTAAAAGGTTTCTTTCTTTCATATTCAAAGCTACTTTGAACCGAATTTCCATTGCTGGTGTTATTCTACATCCTGACATTCTACTTTCCACACCTCTTCATAAAGAACAGTAATTCATTAAGTATGTACCAGTAGTAGAAGATTCTCCTTCCTCTGATCAGAGACACCCCTACAAAAACACACCAACATTTGTATTCCGGGGCGTTGTGCTCTGAGCGCAACTAGAATGAGCAGGCAGCAGCGCAGGCAGCAGCCTCATACTCCCAAGGCAACAAAATCAGCCTCGTGCTCCAGCTGGCTCAGCTGAGCCAAACGTACCGCATCTGCAGCCTGTACAAATGTCCTACACTGTGACCTGGAGTGACCGCTCCATAAAAATATACTTTCTTTTTGCCACTGCCATTCCAAGAGTGGCAAAGACCAAGGGAGCTGGTAATAATTTCAAGAATGGAGTACTGATTTAGCAGAAATCTGTTGTGACTTGTTTCCTTATTGCCATAGGAAGGAGCTTTAAAAAACAGACATGGACCAGAATTATGGACGAGCCGGAAATCCTGTGATTTTAAAAACTAGAGATCATAGGTTAAAAAAACATTTTTATCCTGACAGAGCACCACAGCAATAGGTCAACACAAAAACACCAGTGTTTGCAGCAAAGCTGAGAAACCTAATTGGCTTAGTGTTCAGTCGCCACTCTTTCAGTTAAATCAGGCAAATGGGTACCAGGACTTGAAAATATTATGTCCCCACAAAGTATTCTGTCCCTCCTGAAGAATGTGATGCCAGAATTCCAAAAACTTGAGCTAGCCATGATTAAGAAAGCCTCATGTCAACATCATTGAAAAAGCTCCTTTGAGATATAGAAGAAAATCAAGCATGACAGTGTTCCAGCGTGTCTCAGTTTCCCACACAACGGCAAGTGTTACACCCTACACACTAACCACAAAGCATGATCTAAGGTTGTGTCTGTTGGTTTTTTTTGCTTCACAAACATGAAATCAACTTTCAGAAAAATCCTGATTTTTTTCTTCTTTCTGTAGACGCACTTCAACAGCACCCTAGGGAAGAAACAGTACCCACCGCCGCCACTACCAACGACCTGCTGCCTGAACTCTGCAAGAACAGAGCTGCCACCAAGACAACAGCAGCATGCAACAATTTCAGCCTGCAACCTGCACAGCCACATTCCTGTACGAAACACAGTGCAAGTTCATGAGCGTGATAGCTCATGCCAAACACTGTCGAATATTCTTATCCCAGGAGAGATTCTGACACAAGGGCCATGGTTGCGCTGGCGAGAAAGATCACAAAGACGTAGGGACTCACTCATAAGAATAAGGCTTTCGGAAGCCTCCATTCCAAAGCCAGCATTTGATGGCTGTCAAGGCAGACTAACCTCATAGTAAACCCTAACTTCTAAACAATATAAACTCCATCGGAAAATTGAAATTTCTAGGTAAAGTCAAACGTGCTATTGTTCTGTGTTCTATCTTCCCTTACATGAAGTGTAACCTTGGATTCAATTTTTAAATCTCAAGAAAATAATTTACCTCATTCATTTACAAAAGCAAGGGAATATCAAGAGTCTCAAGAGTTTATTTACTGTTGCTGATGCATGATGATGCAAAAAGTCCAACTCCTAGCCACAGCATTTTGCTCAAGACATTCCAGTACTGTTTTAACAACAGAAAATGATATGCAGCAAAAAATCACTAGTGATTTTGCAAAACGGCATAGAATAAGCACTTCAAAGACTCAGAAATGCAAAATATTAAAAAATTTTCAAAATGTTTGAGCTAGAACCACTTGGTTGATGCTGACAAGATTCCCTTAAAGGCTTAAGCAAGATGACCGTGATGCAGCCCGAGCGGCTCAAGAAATGCCACAACGCAAATGAGCTAATGATTGTGACTTGTTACTCATATACGAAAGAAACTGTTAGTCCAGGAAAAAAAAAGAACCTGTACAGAAAATAACACAGATCTCTGCCTCAACTATAACCCAGCTGAAGTACGTTGGGGAAGAGGCGTATAGAAGACAAATAAATCACAGATCAGCTCCTGACCAATGTGTCTCTTGCAATACAAACCAGTAGCTGTGGCTCTCTCATAATCATAGCTCGAGTTCTACCTCTCTGCTCTCTTTTCATTCATAGCTTTGCATCCATTTTTACCTAAGATGCGTTATTCTTTTACTCTCAAGCTAAAATTTGCAACATCAGCATTACCCTAGAAGTATAACTTTGCATTTATTCAGCAGTTTTACTTTCACATATCCCATAGTTTCTTAACCTCCCCCAACTACACAACCCTGTGTGCCCTCTTCCTTGCACAAAACCAAGCATTTATTCAACTAGTTCAAGGCTAAAATTAACCAACGCTGGAACGGGGAGGGAGAATAGTTCTAACTCTGACCAGTTTTATAATTCAGTTTACTACACTGCGGCAAGAACACTTCTGCCAGCAGCATGGGGAGAGCAAGAGCAATGCCAAAACCATCTTTTTAATGGTGCTACCATTATGTTACCACAAACGTTTGACTTGCTGTGTCAATCACAAGGTATCTTGATCTGAATCTTTCCCACAAAGGACAGTCCCCAATACAGAGTGCTTCTTGTATTCTGTTTGCTCACTGATTTTTTGCAATTTAGTAAAATACAGAATCTTCCTCTGTTTTAACAATAAGCTGGTGACACAAAGACAGGAAAGGCTATTAAAACACGACCAGCTCAACATCCTGAAGTTATCCTGTCCTGTACAAACTCCAAAAATA
>Ga0181612_120825_pt1 | contig 16456 bp, 8 predicted proteins | sample HoacroProtozoa21_FD_119630 | JGI IMG/M metagenome (GOLD analysis project Ga0181612, IMG submission 119630) | Hoatzin crop microbial communities from Cojedes, Venezuel. Combined Assembly of Gp0051906, Gp0051904, Gp0051908
TAATCTGTGTCTACTTTAAATACCTTTTCAGTAGCTGTGTCTTGCAAATAGCTGTTAAATGATTAGGCTATTTGATTAAACGTGTCTGTTCAGCAGAGTAATCAGAACTAGGCTGATAAATACACATCATGTCACTCTGTACACAATATACCTTTTCAAGGAAATCTTACACACTGCTGTAAACTACCTATACTAACAAGGGACTTTTGGAGGCTGCTCCGGCTGTGGGTTAAATGCTTGCCCTCCCAAAATTTGTGCTGTCCAGAACTGTTATGCTGGTGAAGAGGCTCAGCTGTCTTTTGAGATGGTCTTTAAAAGGAAGAGGTGCCACTCAATCAGCAGACAGCAAATAAACATCAAGAGCAGACTTCTACACAGCATGAGGGGAGAAAGGTAGGAGGATGGGTTTTTAAAAGGATGCTTTTTCATATTTCCATTTGATTGAATTTTAAACTTTGTAATTAAATATCTAAGAGAAGTGTTCCGCTTTCTTGTTGAAAACTTCTTCAGTGTTCAGCTCATTTGGACAGTTTGCCACATGAGTTCTGATTTATTTTGGTTCCATTTCATGCAAAGCCACACGCTTGATCTCTGTTTGACCAATATTTTGGCTGGAGGTTGGAGTTTCTTCTTTCTGTTTAACTAAAAACCAATATCCCCTGAAAATAAGATTTTTTTTAATAAAAACAGTTTCCAAAGGAGATCATATTTCTTTAGGCTAAGCAGTTTCTCCGTCAGAGAACAATAGGGAAGTTATTAATCTTTTAAGTAGAAAACTAAAGATAGTACTTTATTGTCTTTGGCTGTTTTTGTAGCCTGTTTTACCATATTTTTTTAATTTATTTACACATAAACCAAATGAAAATCAAAATCTATATGACACATTTATAAACTGAATGTGTTTAAAACTTTTATAATTCTGTCCAGTATATACAGTTTGATTGGTGTTTAATTCTTTCTGCTGTGAAAATTGAAAATTTGGGTTAATAAAGATCCCGCTGACTGTGCATTCTCTATCTCAGGTGCAAATATGCCGAAAGAAGGAATGATAGGCAGGAAACAAAATATGAAGAGACAGACCAAAAGTGAAGGAAAAAATACATGAAGTGATAGTTAAAGTGAGGTCAAAAAGATGGTGTTAAACATTAGTAGGCAGAAAAAAGGGGAAGCAAGAGGCTCCCTAAAGAGTAAATAAATATATATACTTGGATTCCACATGTCCTTGTTTTTCTGAGAGTAGCTCTGGCTGCACCTTGTTGCTGGCACTCGGGTGCCACTGCTTGGAATTACTTGAAAATCCCTCCGTATAACACAGGCTGTTAATGGTAGCTGCCAGGGTTTTGCAAGCTATAGTTTATCACCCATGTTCAGCTTCCATTTAGCCCCTCATGGCATGGTGTGCTTGTAACAGCACTGGTTTGATATGGGAAAAACTTAATTATTCTATGTGTTTTATCGAGAATAACCAGAGGCAGCAAAGTCCTAAAGCAAATGGGTTAAATTCATACTGGCTGAATTGCCATGTCAGTATTTTTCTGACTTAAAAAAACACATTATATCATAACGATAATGCTAGTGAATAGCATATGCCAATGTTCTTTTTTTGCACAATAAGAATATTTTTCTGTTAATTAAAGAAAAAGCAGAGCTTTCAACCAAGAATATTGCTTGCCAAGTGCATATGTACTTTCATTAAGTGCTTTCATAAAAAGAGAGACTTGCAAAAGAGACACGCTACTGCAAACACAAGAGAAGGACAGCGATATTTGCGTCCTCAGATGCAGACTGAACCACTGTCCAGAAAATGTTTCTCTCCGTGTTTGTGCCCTGGCTAAAAATAGTATTAACATAATAAATACACATAACAATGCAAAACTATTAGCACTGGAATAAACTGGACCTGACAGAAATGATATTTGCTTATACAGCAACTAGTGCTTCAGATTAGTCAGGCTCTTCCATTATATTTTGGTAGCGAAAGGGCAGGAAAGTTTTTTCTCCTCTTAGATCTTTTCCTTACATCTTTATTTACAGCTAGAGCCTACAAGAAGTTTGCAGTAAGACGGGATCTGGTGAGGCAGTGTCACCTGCCTGAAAACAGAGGGCTTATGGAAACTTCTGTGTTTTGCCAGGCTGCACAGAGGATTCAGTTATTGCTACCAGGACAGGGCTGGAGGAGAGGCTGAGCGTGGCCTCCTCAGATTTAGCTTTCCGTTTTAGACTTGTAAATCTCAGACTTCTGTATTAAAAAATAAGTTGAGGGAGTTTCAGAATCTAAAATTACTGATTTTCAAGAGCAAAGTGAGAGACACAGGACTCCAACCAATTTCGATGAAGACTAGGACTGTTTAAACAGAAAATAATGAAAAGGACTTCTCATCCACTCACTAGACAAGACATCACCCAGTGTGGGCCTCTGGAAGCCACTGTTCTTTTGATGTGAGGACATCCCATTGCAGTTCATTTCATCAAATGAGGTTCCCATTTCAAAGGAAGTGTAATAATAAAAGTGTAATTCTGTTAGAAGTATAATTACAAAATAGCTTCATCTCTCAGAAATAATGAAATGTGAATTTCCTATGCATCCACATATGTGCAGGTGTTTACCTTTTTTTCCCTCCTTGCAGCTCTCCCCATATAGAAAAGCAAGAAACAGCTGTAAATGTATCTCAACACTAGGAAAAACAGTACCTGTGCTGCACTCCTACATGGATTTGAGACCTCAGAAAGGATGCAATTGTGCTGTGAACCCATAAATGGCTCTTGCATAAGGAGCAGCTGGTCAACCAGTATCCGTTTTTCCATGTATATCTTCATGGTCTGCATTATTCTGGCCACACTGGTTGGAAATTTGATGGTTATCATCTCAATATCACATTTCAAGCAGCTCCATACGCCTACTAATTTCTTGATACTTTCCATGGCTACAGTAGACTTTCTGCTGGGATTCCTTGTCATGCCTTGCAGCATGGTGCGCTCTGTTGAGCACTGCTGGTATTTTGGGGAGCTCCTCTGCAAGATCCATACGAGCACAGACATTATGCTGAGCACAGCTTCCATCTTCCATCTTTCCTTCATAGCCATCGACCGTTATTATGCTGTGTGTGACCCTCTAAGATACAAATCAAAGATAAATACTTTTGTTATCCTGGTCATGATATTTGTAAGTTGGATGGTCCCTGCTGCTTTTGCTTTTGGGATGATCTTTCTAGACCTAAACTTGCGAGGGGCAGAAGAGATATATAATCATGCCCAATGTGCAGGAGGATGCTTTGTCATTTTTAGTGAAATTTCAGGTGTTGTGGCCTCCACAGTCTCTTTTTACATCCCTGGATTTATTATGCTATACATCTATAAGAAAATACACTTTATAGCCAAGAGGCAGGCAAGAGCCATTGATGCAATTACCCAAAAAAAGATGCAATTTGAAATGAAGCACCACATCTCATTCTGCAGAGAAAGGAAAGCTGCCAAGACATTAGGCATAATAATGGGAGTATTTCTTATCTGCTGGAGTCCATTCTTCTTCTTTACAGCAATCAATCCATTCATGAATTATGTGATACCTCCTATTCTCATAGATGCTTTGGTTTGGTTTGGTTATTTAAATTCTACACTTAACCCAATTGTTTATTCATTTTTTTACACGTGGTTTCGCAGGGCCTTAAAGATGATTCTGTTTGGAAAAGTTTTTCAGCAGGACTCTTCCAGGACTCATTTGTTGTTAGAGTAACATGCTTTAAATGATTGGACTCATGGCTTTGAATTTTTGCCTAGAGGCTGAACACACGGATATAAGAGCTGAAAATGAAGGAAACACCTACTTGTTTACTTGTTTACCAAATCTGGTTCAAGCAGATAAGCAACTATTGCACTTTATGTCTTCTTTCATTCCAGATTGGGATTTGTATGCGGTGTTTTGGTTATACCTATTTATAAGCAATGCACAGAAGAGCAAGACTTTTAAGTTTAAAAAAACTTACAGCAGTTTATATCCCTACTCTTAATCATTAAGAAATTATTCTGATACAATATTAAATTCTTGAACAAGGTGTGTTTATATTACAATATTTGTGTTTATTTATTGTCTTCTAGAAAAAGCAGAAAAGCCTTTCCTTTTGAATTTCTAGACATCTTGAGTAATAACCCAAAGCTCTCATGTTTTTTCCCTGTCAGTATGTGTGCAGAGGTCAAAACAGGCCCATAACCAGCCATATCATCACGCTCCATAGAAGGAAGATGGGACAAAGAAAAGTCATGCTGCTCCTTCTCTTTCCATATCAACTAGTGCTTGTCACTTTTCAGTTTGTCACTTAAACACTTTGCTGCTTAGTGAGATAAAAAAGCATGCTTAACTAGATAAAGGATAAGGAAAAATGCAATGTATGAAATGAAAAATTAACCTGACAATGCGAGAAAATTATGCTTGTCTAATGAATGTTTCAATGTAAGATATTCATCAATTTGCATCTTACAGAACTTTTTTTAGCTTGGATACGTTGTTATTTTGTCTGATGCCATTGCTGTGACAGCTGATGAGGAAAGCATATAGAGAGTTGCTACAGAAATGCTATCATTGGCCTGAATGGAAGGTGAACGGGGCAGGTTGGATGTGGAAGCACCAGGAGGAGTGGCAGAAGAAGAGCTATAAGAATCACCTGGGATGACAGCACCTGGGTGAGCAGGCTGTCAGGGTTACACCTATGGGCAGATGCCTGAAGGACAGGTAGGAAAGTCAAAAACTAGCATGGGATCACCAGCTGAAGATGACCCACAGTCTGTCATTTTTTTAATCTGTGAACTGGCTTTTCTAGAACTAACATATCACCAAACAGAAGGAAATAATACCTTTAGCCTGATCCTGTGACATCTGGCTGGACTATGAAGGACCAGTCCTGGGAATGGACAGAAAAGGATTAGTACCTGAGAAGAGACTATGGAGAGAAATTGACGATTCTGTACGGAAGAGCTGTGCTCAGCAGTAAATGGTGTCATCCACTCATGTTGCTGGGACAAGAGCATACTGTATGTGTATCTCATCTTTCTCTTCTGTGCTCTGTAGAGCACTGAAGCTCTCTGTGATGTAAAGCATAAAAGTTGAATGATGTTATATTTCAGCAGAGCAAAATATCAGGATCCGAGATTGTCTCTTTTACTGTTTCATAGCCATCTTGTAAGTTTGCACTCTTCAAAATGACATAAGAAGGAACAATGAAATATATACACCACATGGGCATTAATCTTTGTTAGTGACAATATGACTACTTCGTACTTTATCTCACAGAAATAAAGTTAAGATAAAAAAAACCCTATCTTTTTAATAAATGAATGGTTAATTTTCTTCTGCCTTCATCCCCAGTGAAGTTGGCCTGATGTAGCTCATTTTTTCGTGCTCAGTGTTACCTTCTGAAATGAACTGCATGATCACTTGGACATCTTGACCTGTCTTGAAATAGCAGTTTCAGAAGTGCTACAAGCTGGGGGTATTATGGACTGAAGGAAAGCCATCTTTCCCTATAAGGAATATTGCTTATGTAAGGCTTTTTAAGTATATTTAGTAAGTTCAGCACATATTAACATAGACCCTTCAGGAAGTCAATGGCGAACTTGTTTCTTTCCCCTCATCCGCTGTTTATCTCCCCGAAAACCTGGAAACATTACTGTGTTTCCAGAGAATTTCAGCTCTACCAGAGTACACAACTGGTCAGTCTCTCTTCATAACTTGTTCTGGCATCTTTCTGGCATTATTTTCTTGTTGCAGGAGGAGTTTGTGAGTGAATATGATCCCATCTTTCTTGCAGGATAACCTCTAGTTCAAATAGAGTACACACCTCAGTAATCTGTGTCTAGACCCCAATGCAAAGCTAATCCACTTCAAACCATAAAAAACAGGCCCACACTCCTGAAGGCTGATAGCCATCTAATCTAAATTTAGCCATCTAAAGGTCAGGCACTACATCTGCTCTAGTCATTAGTAGCTGTCTTCATACTCACTGCAGAAAAACCACCTCCTTCACAGGGTGTTTTATCTCACCAGGTTATCCATTTTTAGGTAAGATGAATTGTTGCTGCAGATATTCTTTCTCTTACTATCAAGAGTAACCTTCCAGTCTCTAGAACAGATGTTCTGATGGTTTTTAGATATAATTTTTAGGTAGATAACATGAGGATCACCCAGCACAGGTGAATCTCACGCTATGGAAAAGTTGGGATGATCCTGGAACTCCAAAAATGCTTCCATCAAAGGCCAGTTTTCTGGAACTAGCAGTTAGACGTCTTTTCAGGACCAACTCTTGACTAGCAAGAGCCTTGAAACGAGATTTTGGGTCTACACAGCAATCCATGGAGCTGCTACTGAAGATTTGGCTCAATAGCTGGCAGCTCGAAGAGGGTGGTGGGACGGTGGATGCAGATCCTTATACCCTGCCCTGGAGTACATCAGGATGGAAGCAGGTCAAAAATTGTCAGCAGCCAGTAGGTCATCTTGAGGAGATGACCTGCCAGGGAGTACAGATTGGGGAGGCCTTGAATTAGGGAAGGCTTAACCATCCCACATGTGTTGTACAGAAGTTTGGAGGGTGTTGTGGTTTAACCCCGGTAGGAAGCTCAGCTCCACATAGCCACTCATTCACTACCCTGCAGTGGGGCAGGAGGGAGAATTGGAAGGTTAGAAGTGAGAAAACTCTTGGGTTGAGATAAAAACAGTTCAATAGGTAAACCAAAAGCTGTGTGTGCCAGCAAAGCAAAATAAGGAATTCATTCAGTACTTCTCACCAGCAGGCAGTTCAGCCATCTCCAGGAAAGCAGGGCTGCATCACATGTAACGGTTACTTGGGAGGACAAATGTCATAACTCCAACTGTCCCCTCCTTGCTTCTTCTTTCCTCAAGGTTTTATTGCTGAGCACAATGCCATATGGTGTGGGGTATCCCCTTGGTCAGCTGGGGGGTTAGCTGTCCTGTCTGTGCCCTCTCCCAGCTTCTTGTGCATCCTCAGCCTACTCACAGAGAAGGCCCTGAGGCTGTGCAAGCGCTGCTCAGCAACAGCTAAACCAGGGGGGTGTTATCAACACTGTTTTCATCGCAAATCCAAAACACAGCATCATACAAGCTGCTATGAAGAAAATAAACCCTATGTCGGCCAAAGCCTGTGGAGAGGGCATCCAGACATTGTGGCTGCACAAGATCATCACAGTCTGTTTAGTGTCAATGCAAATAGTAGAAGAATAAATTTTCAGTGTATAGACCAACAACCCTCCTGCAAGCTAGTCTAGCCACAATGTCACCAATATTTATTCTTTGCAGAAGTAACAACGGGCTTCCATATACAGACCACTGGTGACCTTGATCTACACCTAGAAGGCAGTTCCCCTTGTTCTTAATAAGACAGAAGTATAAGTCAACTTTGTGCACAGCCCAGCTCAGAAAGTTTCAGAAATAATTTCTTCCTCTGGTGTCCTATTATCTAAAAGTGGCACTTTCCCAAAGAGCCTCCTTGCCTTCTGTTTACAGAGTGTCTTATCAGGGAGACCAACTTTAATGAAGTCCCAGGCTACTTTCACTCATCATCTGCAATCACAGGCAGCACAAAGGTATTTCTCACTGTGAAGGGAAGGTACAAACGAGATGTGCTAATGAGGCCACAGGGTCTCGATTTGAACCCAAGACTCTGATAAATTAGGAGAGCACAAGAAAAATGGCTCAGCTGTTGTCCAATCAGATTATGAGTTAGGCCTGGTGAAGCAGAATGTACCTGACTGCAATCTTAAAGTGTCATCACGTAAATGAAGTGCAAAGGGTATTGTTAAATTCTTTATCAACACATTTAATTAGTGGCCTTATTAAACACTTCCCAGATGGCTACCTTTTTCAAAACAAATGAGTCTCCTGTGGGTGATTTTGTATATTTTAACTTCCCTGAAAACTTGTGCAAAACAATTACTCCAGCATGATGAAAGGATCTGTTTCACCGGTAAACCTATGTCTGTTCCTTTTGCCACCAGTGAGCACAGTTTGCAGTGGTACCTTCCCCTCACCCTTTGTACAAAATTGACGGTGACTTCCAGAGTCACGGACTGCCGCCTGTCCCCTCTGCCTTGGTGCCTGTAGCTCCGGTTTCGGTGGTTGCGACACGGTGCCGCAGCCTGTGGGCTGTGCCACCGGCTGTGGCCCCATGCACAGTGATCCCACCTGCGGCCAAGTCTCGCGGTCTGCCCCTCAGCCACCAGATGTAGCAGGACAGCGGAAGGCGAGTACCGACTGTCCAGGCAGGACACTTCTAGAAGCCTCACAAGGAAGCCTTGCTCCAAAGCGGAAATTTTAAATGACTAGATTAAAAAAAATACATTAGTGCAGTGTTCAAACAGAAAAATGGAGCTCTCAAGCTGTGTATATAGTGTAAAGCGTACGACTTTCCTTAAATCATTAACTCATGCTAGGTTGTGCATGCTGTGCACTCTTGTCTCTACAATGCGTTAACGCCCATTCAGCAAGAAGAAAATACTAGATACAGTCAAACATAAGATATTTAGTGTTCTACAAAAGTTTTTTACTCTGTAGTTTTTCTGATCATCTTAGTTATCTACACTACTTCCTCACCGCTGCATCTAAAGACATAATCCAGAAAAAGACTATGCCTATATGTAAGCACTTTCTGGACAGTCTGCTTCCATTAGGCATAGCCTAGATTTTATAAACTTCTATGATGAAATGACTGGCCAGGTAGATGAGGGAAGAGCAGTAGTTATTGTCTGCCTAGACTTCAGTATGACATTTGGCACTGTCTCCCATAAGATCTTCATAGCGAAGGTAATGAAGTATGGACTGGATGAGCAGACAGTGAAGCAGATTCAAAACCAGCTAATCCACCAGGCTGAGACGGTGGAGCTCATTGGCACAAACGAACACCATTTGGAGGCCAGCAACTAGTGGTGTACCCCAGGGGTTAATGCTGGGTCCAATCCTGTTCAGCATCTTCATTAATGATCTGGATGATGGGACAGAGTCTACCCTTCCAACCTCAAACATTCTGTGATTCTATGGGTTTTAATTCCCATAATATTTACTGAGTCTTGCATAATGTTGTGTAGTCTTGCATAACCAGAATTTTCCAACTAAATTTAATTTCCTAATTTATAGGTTTTGTAGTAAGATCTTTTCACCTTCATGCTGCCACTTTAAATCCAACTTACTGCATGGGTAATCAAAAATGTTTCTGTGTGACGAGTATGCAATAGCCTTTGTAAAACAAATTCATTTCCTACGAAGCCAGATCCACAGGCAACTTAGGCAGTGGGAACTCTACAACCCACTCCTAGGTGTCTCTACTTCTTATTTCCCATAGGTATAGGAAAGGTTGATCTCCTTAAACACTGAGTACTCAAAACATGCTAAAGATATCTGTCAGTTAAAGAGAGATCACTGAAAACAGACTGCATCCTATACCCTTTGGACTTTCTCAGTTGCCAACAGGAGAACACAATTATTTGAGAAAATTTGAGCTTGTCTTTTGCTCCCTAATGCTGTGATTTCTGCTTTACAAAAGCCAGTCCAGAGGAATAAGAGTGGTTAGTAACAAGTAACTAAATAGTTCTTGCCAATCATTAAGAACAACAAGAAAATGATGAGGTACAACATGAAGGAAATTCATAGGCTGTAATAAAACTAAACTGGTTTACCAGTGAAAATAATGACTACAACAATTTTCTCTCCACGCTGCCTTTGCAGTACAACAGTGTCTCGTATGGCTAATTCTCGAAGACATTTTCTAAGGTCCTTTCTGTAGTCTTGCTTTAACCCAGTTAAACAGTTTCTTTTATAAAGGTTTCTGTTCTGTTCTGTGTCAAACTGTTCCCCCATCACTGTCTTCTGTCCCATACTGAAAAGAGGATGAAAGGTGAGGCACATGGGTCACTGCTTTTTAAAGGTAATGCTTTTTCAGTTGTAGCCTCTTTCCACAGATCTTTTTTTTTTAATCCAATATAATTGCGTCTTCATAGATTTCTGCACAGATTTAAGTTTTAGTAACTTCTTTTAATAAAGGGTCACTTGGTGAGTCTTGCATATCTCTCATTTTATTACTTAAAGATAAAGTTACTAGACATGCCTGTCTCAAAAATACTGACAGATCTCAAAGATAAAATATTTCTGCTGTACACACTGACAAAATATTGTTATTTTTTGAGTCTGCAAATTATTCTATTGTAGATAATCCCAGAGATTTGCATTTTATTTCCAACAGAAACTTTCCTTATTTGTCTTTAAGGCAGCTGCCATAAAGGTAGACTCCTTTAAATGTTCTTAGTTTTCCCTTAATTAATTTTAAAACCCATGTTTATTTTCTGCCCTGTTCTTACGATGTACCATATATCACATTCAATAAAAATCCAGTCTCTGCTGAATAGAAGTCATTTGCCCTTGGTTTGTAATGCATCTTCAATAAGCCTTCGTAAGGGTCAGCATGAAGTCCACATGTTCGCCTCTGCTCACAGGGGACTCCACTAGTTCACATTAATAGTGAATTAATTTTGTCTTTTCTTGTAACAAAGTAAATACTACCTTTCCTATTTTTTATTTCTTTATAAATAATAGATTGCCCAGTAACAGATGATGGATTGACCTCAGTTAACACTTCTTTTTATCCATTTCCGTAACACACAGGAAAAACTTTTTTGTATGTTATGTTGAAGCTGCAGATACAGCCAGCATGAGAGAAAGTGCTGTTGTAGCCCATTAAATTAGAAGATGGTAATCTTCAAGCTTATTAAATATTAGATTTCTAAGTTCCATTAGAATGGTAATTATTAAAAAATATGAAAGAATATATTAGCCACTAAAATAGATGAAAACCAGAACATCTTTCTTTCACCTGTACTTTTAGCGTCTCCTTTCAAAGATTCATTTTGATATGACTTGTATCTACCTTAAATGACCAAAATAGCTCCCCTGTACATGAGGGTAAATGAATTAATAGAGCAAACAAAAATAATGATCTTGGGAATACAGGCACTTGGCTTTGTTCATCTCCTGTTGATGTAAAACCCTAAATTATACGTATATTTTTAACTCAAAATCTCCTGGGACTTAAATATAATGTCATAAAAGAAAAATAAATTCCTGCCTTTCATTAATCTGAGCCAAGTTACAAAGGGACCCTGTCTTTTACAGACAGTGCAATTTTGCAGGACAGTAACAAAACAGGAAAATGTCTACTCAAAGAATCTACTGGTGGCATTACTAAAACAGATGCAGGTAGGGTTAGCTTATAAAACTGACTTCCAAGGATTCTTTTTAATCTTTTGATGTTCTGTTTCTGTATTTTCTTCATTTCAGGGTGATACATATTGGAAAAAGTCAGTGGACTGAGCTGCTTCCGAAGTTCCCTTTAAGTGTGTTAAATTGCTGTGGAGAAGAGTATCTCTCTGCTTCTATTTCTAAATTTGTTCACAGTCCAGGACAAGTTATCAGGAAAAGAGGTGGAAGAAATGGGTCTGATTCTTCTCAGAGAAATTAAGGGAATTTCTTGACCCGTGAAGATATTGACGAGGGTATTCATTTATAACTACTGCAGCTGGACCACAGTCTATTACAGGAGACAAGATTCAATCTATCTCCACTCCCTTTCAGCTGGTGGAATCATAATGACAGAAATCAAGTGTATATGTAGTGAAAGAAAAGACTATTTCTTATCATACCAATTTTACAACTGATTTCCATCAGATGTGTTCATTGTTAGTACTTCAAAATCCACAGAAGGTGAGTTTAGGATCATAAATGATTTGGAAAAGGGGATTTTGGCAGCTGATTTGTGACTGAAGACGAGCATTTAGGAGAATAGCTCATTAACTGAAATCTCCCAGAAAGCTGAGATATGTCAGCTTCCGTAACTTCTCTCCTATAGAAAAAGGTCAACATTCTAGATTGAAGAGGCAAATAAATCCTATATAGTATTTATAGACTGAAGTGACTTGAGAGATTTCTTTGTCTGTGAATCTTTTTCTTCTAACTCTTTGAAAATACTAATATTCTGATGTATATAAAAGAACTGTATTTTAATAAATGCTCCAGATACAATAGAATGCACAAAATAAAATTGATGTTAGAATTATATTTAGTTAATTTAAGAGGTGATTAAGTTTACTTTCAACTGCTTTGTTTTAGATGTTACGTGCAATGCATTTTATAATAGCTTCCAGTTATCAGATTTCCTGTACTATTCCCCCCGAAAAAATGGGTAGTGGTTGTTCCCTATTAAAGCTAAGAGAAAAATTGCCTCTGAATTGCTGCATTTCACTCAGTAATTGAATTCATGCTCTTGTCTTACTTTATCTTGTATTCTTATGTTAGGATTGGGAATCTTTTAGAAACTTGTGAAAATTAAATCTGCCTGTGGAACTGCATCTCCAACAGAAAAACCTAAAAAAGGACTGATTATGCTTTCTCCAAATATCTCGAGGGATTTGACTGATTGCTCGAAGTTTGGAAATAGATCCTGTCCTGAGAGCTTTAGGTCACCAGGAGTACGAGGGGTAATGTATCTGTTCATAACCGCAGCCTTCACTCTCACCGTCCTAGGGAATCTGGGCATAATCCTTTCCATCTCATATTTCAAGCAGCTTCATTCTCCGACCAATTTCCTCATCCTGTCCATGGCCGTCACGGATTTCCTGCTGGGCTTTGCCATTATGCCCTACAGCATGGTGAGGTCTGTGGAGAACTGCTGGTATTTTGGGATGACATTCTGCAAAGTTCATTACAGTTTCGATCTGATGCTCTGCTTAGTTTCCATTTTCCATCTTTGTTCCATTGCCATGGATCGGTTTTACGCAATCTGCCACCCTCTGCATTACTCCAGCACCATGACTGTCGCGGCCATAAAACAAATCATAGCCATCTGCTGGTCACTGCCCGCTGCTTTTGCCTTTGGTGTGGTTTTCTCGGAAGCTTACGCTTCTGGAATTGAGGGCTATGAAATGCTGGTTAAATGCTCGAGCTTGTGCCCCATTGCATTCAACAAACTGTGGGGAGCTGTTTTATTTATATTTGGTCTGTTTGCTCCTGCTTGCATTATGATAGGGATTTATGTTAAAATTTTTACAGTCTCCCGAAGGCACACATGTGAGTTGAACCAGGCACACAGGCACATGAAAAGTAATAAGAAAAAAGATCTTTCTCAGAATAAAGATAGGAAAGCTGCCAAGACTTTGAGTATAGTTATGCTGGGTTTCTTAATATGCTGGTTTCCTTGTTTTTTGGCAATCTTAATTGATCCATTTTTAAATTTCTCTATTCCTTTACCTTTATTTGATGCTCTAAACTGGCTTGGGTATTTAAATTCTTTCTGCAATCCATTAATATATGGCTTTTTCTATCCATGGTTCCGGAAAACATTTCAATATATTTTAAAAGGCAAAATTTTTAACCCACATTTTCGTACAATAAAACTTTTATCTGATGACCAGTCACAGTAATAGATTCTGCTACTGACAGCAGCTCTAGAAATATAGAATAAACAGTGGATTGCGTGAATTTTGTGAATCCGAACTGCAGAATTATCTCATCAAATATTTCTTTAATAAAATCAGACTCATTTTATGTGATGTTTATTTACCAGCTGTATTCACTCTTAATGCCTTGATAGTGTTTCAGAATTTTAAGTCTTCCTAGTGTCTCCTAATGCATTGGAGTGTTTTTTTAACTTCAGAATGTATTTACATACAGTGCATAAACTCAGTATTCCACCTTATCTTGTAATTATGTAGCTAATCTTTCTTGAGGTTCACCATCAATAATCTCTTAAACTGAATACATCCCAGGCTAACAGTGACAGTCTTTGTCACCCTTTTGTGAGTGGGACATTAGCAGAAGCATAGTGTCTGCTGTTATTCCCAAGCAAATAGAATTTGAGTATAATTTTGGCTTGAAGTCTATCTTTTCCCCCAAAAACAGTAGAATTGGGTTTTCAGCCCTTGTCCTCCATGTGCTTTGTGTTTGGGGACGACCACTTGGGAGCGAGGGTACTGCTCACACTCAGGTATCTGCTTGTCCTTTCTTTGTTTAGCCATCAGGCACCAGATGTTATAAAATGTGGTTGCTGACAGCCCACCCCATATTCACCCCACCCCACCTTCACACTGAACTGGAGCCTTTGACTGAGGTCCTTGCCATCCTGGGCTCCCTCTCATGTGAGTGAGAGTCACTGCCAGAGCTCATGTCAGTTACATGCTTAAAACAAGGTTGGCTGAGTTGTTGTTACTGAACGCAGCTACTGCAGTCTTTTTATTGTGAGTTGTACCTCCGACTTACCTTTCACAGTATGCATATGGTGTGAACTCTACCTTTAGTGAAATCTGACTATGAAAAATCTACCCACATGTTTATTCACTGCTTGGCTTGTCAATTCTATGTTAGTATGGCATGCCAGTGAGTGCTGCTCATTTGCTTTGCTGAAAACTTTTTAATGGATCTATGATAACATGTACACGTTCTACTTTGGATCTGGAGAGTCCAAATTTCACCCCAACCCTGAAACACTTGAGACAGCAAGGAGCTGGAAGGTCACAGACTTGTCTGGAGTGGTGTATAAGGCTCTCACCTTTCGTAACAAGAAACATAAAACCCAGGCTCTCTAAGCTGGTGTAAATACTCTCTCTGTGCACAATTGCCACTAGCTGAACAACCAGAGCAGGGAACAGAGCAAGGCTGGATTCAATAAAGACTTTAGGCACCTAGAAGTTGGATAATACATTGTCCCATATCATTGCTCAGTGCAAGCCCAGGGAGACCACTGGATTAAAAACGAGGGCAGCAGGAACGGTGCTCAGGGAGAGCGCAAAAACTGAGCTCTGTGCCAGGTGCTGGGGGACGTGGCGGAGACCGTGTCGCAGCCAGCTGTGCCAGGTCGTGTCTGCATGCGGCTCGGTGAGGCTTCTTCAGAGAAACTTGTGTGCAGTCAGATCTGTCTTTCTGTTAAAACTAGTCCGTGAAGGGTTTTTATTGAAAGGTAACAAATGCTATATGTCTCTGACATCCTGCCAGCAGTGAAACCATCAGTCAGATGATGGGCCACAAAAAATTAGATATAATGCTAGACTTGGAGGCAATTACACATCCTTCTTAAGTGTCTTCACAACATTTGCTGGCAGCAGTATTTGCCACTGTATTCAACTACTTTGCAGAGTAAGTTTAAATTCCTTCTGGCAGTTACACAAGAGCATGTTAAGTTAATGTCAGGTGTCTAATTAAGTCTCTAAGTCTACATTTAAGCATTTCTGAAAATTCTTCTATGCATTAAATGTCTATCTGGTGACACATGATGCAACTGGAAACATTTTAAGCAATGATTAAATTACTCCACTAACATACAGCATAAATAATTCAGAGTCAGCCCAATACATTACATCTCCTACAAAGACAATATTTCTTCCATACTCCAGATCCTCAGGGAACAATTTTGAGGTATCTGTGAGGCTTCAGTGTGTCATATCATTGTGTATGTCCAGTGTATGCCCTTGGATGTTAAAGGAGTATCTACTAAGTCAGTCTTGCTACCCAACTTGCAGCCTGCAGCTAGATCTTCTTCAGTAGTTCTTCTGGCCAAGGGAACTCGCAAATCTGCCAGATGGTGGGATTTGCTTCCTGAATGACTTTGTGGCATGCCATGCTGTTCCACCTGCTGTTAAACTTGATGCTGGTGCTAAACCTAGTGCTAAACAAAGCACTTCTTTGAAAAAAACCTAGGGCATCAGAGTAACAGGGTTTTTTTGTGGACCACACCTGCTGGTGCATAGGAGAACCTGAATATCTGTGGGTTCTGCTATAACATATTAACTACATTCAGTTCAATGGGGTACATCATTTATGTTCAGATGCAAGTACTGCAGATGTCTTAATTTCCTCCTCTCCTTAAATATCATGGTAAGTTATTTAGTATAATTTTTTCTGAAACGCATACTTACCCATTAATCTGTTTTTCCAAACTACATAGTGAACAGCTTTAGCATGAATTCTGCTCTGTATCTCACCCAGACCATCTTCTCCTAAGAGCAGCAGCCAGAAGGTTTAGGACTTCTATCTTTTTTACTGTGAATGATTCCAGCAAGGGCTAATATTGCCCTCGGAGGTTATATTTCCCTGGATTCAGGAGGGAGTTCAAGCTCCCACTTCCAGGTGGGCATTTCAGTCTGAGAGCACCCCAGTGGTCCTCTTCCTCTCTGGTACATCACAGTTTGAACATACAGGACAGCAAGACACGCTTAAGAGCATCCCAGCCAGCTCATCCACACTCAGCCTCTCTCTTGCAACGCCTCTAACAGTAACATTTAGCTGTCTTCAAAGCCAGTGATTTTTATGCAAACAATTGCTATATTTTTATTCTTAAAAGGTTTGTGGTCGGAATAGTTTACTCTTAATTTTTTCGCTTTTCAGAATCACAGAATCACAGAATGGTAGGGGTTGGAA
>Ga0181612_161763_pt1 | contig 16456 bp, 9 predicted proteins | sample HoacroProtozoa21_FD_119630 | JGI IMG/M metagenome (GOLD analysis project Ga0181612, IMG submission 119630) | Hoatzin crop microbial communities from Cojedes, Venezuel. Combined Assembly of Gp0051906, Gp0051904, Gp0051908
CTTTCTTTCTTTCTTTCTTTCTTTCTTTCTTTCTTTCTTTCTTTCTTTCTTTCTTTTCTAGACCTTTTATTGAAGTGATATAACTAAAAATTACTGGTGAATGATTTATAGGTATTGCAAAAACTCCTGTTCTCTATGAACATTGCTGACTGTTATCACAGTAAATTTAAGTAGTGTCACTGAAGTCGGCAGATCTATGCTGAATTAATCAGTATGGAATCTGGCCCTAAGAGTCATAAATGATAAAGTCATTTGTGTGCTTGCAACAGGTCTTGAATGGATGGCTCAGTACAGGTTCTTTTAGACTGGCCTAACTGCGCATTTCATTTATTTTAGAGGGTGTCGCCTTCACACAGGGTGACTCAGCTTCAAAATTTACTTGGTCTTGGTGTCTGTAATGTGATAGCTAATCAGGGTAGAATTTGCTATTAGATTCCACATTAAATTTTTGAGTTTGCAGTGTACAGATATCAGAATGATTATCTGATCATCCATCAGTTTAGCATAATCTCAGATATTCCAGTTATATCTGTACCAGATTTTAGCTCCTTTCACTGGTAACTGCACCTTATTTATTGATTTAACTGCCTGCATGCACACACTATTTCCTATTCAATATATTGAAATACTATTTCCTAATATAAATGTGTCTACAAGGAGGGTATGAAATGTTTGAATCTGCCTGAAAATTTTTTAACTCTTACAGTCCATCTTTTAGCCACTCATGAATACATGGGTATTTGTGCTTATGGAAGTAAACATTCGTATATATATGAATGCATATATTACCTGTACATGATGTATGCATACATTCAGGCAAGGAAGAGCATTAACTGAATGCTTACTTTGTGTGTCAGGAATTAATTGGATTATGAACATCTGCATCTCATGAGAACAAGAGTTCAGAGGCTATACACTGATATCAAAAGTAGGAGGCCCATAAATGCATTTAACTCATCCATAAAAAAAAAGATATTTATAATGTTATTCTTCATAAATTTTACTTTTGTTTATAAGTATTAGATTTTTGTTTATGCTTTATTTTTTTGTGTATCATACAAGGCTTTTAAAAATAAGTAGGTCACCATGCAAAAAGGAACCATCACATGTAAATAGTTTCAAACACCTGGTGCTGTATGTTCAAAAGTGACACAGGGTTGAAAAGAAATCAGCAACTTGTTTTCAGTAAAATGCTTAGATATGATCATATTTCTATTTTATAGCCATTTTAAACATATGCAAAAGAGACTGAGAAATATTTCATGACAACGCTACTAAAATATGATATTCAAATATACTGACAAGAAGCTATTCTAATCTCATCTCTTCCTTTGTTTTATATGCCTCCACTGGCTTCTTCTCTTTCAGTATATTTGATACAATCCTTTCATCCCATTTACAGAGCTTTGCCTAATCTTTTTTCTTATATACTTCTTGCACTCTTTTTTCTCTCTCTACCATGTATTTCCATTGCTTGGTATTTCTTCTCATGCTTCTCTTGCTCCTGTGTTACTGGCTTCTCATAAGCATCTATACTATCAGAATATTTTCCATACTCTAATTTTACACTCTACTGATTGCTCTTTGAATTCTGTCCCTACAGTATTGTTTCAGCTATGCGCAAATACAGATAAGAATTGAAGGATATTGTTTATTTAAGCAGCGACTTTCTTAACTTACCTGATAACATCAGACAGCGAAGAACAAGGTTCCTTCCGTGACTGTTTCTACAAGATCGAGGTGTTTCTCAATCCCCTTCTCCTCATCATTTCTCAGAAAACTGGCCCATCAATGGAATATGGGTTGTAATTTATCTATCCAATTTTGGATTCCTAAAATGTAAACAGATGGAAGACATCTTAAATGTAGATGTCTGTATCTGGGCTGCTGTTGGTAAACTAACAGAAACAGATGTTTGTATAACATTTTTCATTTTATCTTGCTGTAGATCTCTGAAGTAAGTTAGATGATTCACATACTGATGGTTGCCCTTTCTTCTGTTCTGATGTAAATATCTGAAGTTATGTGAGATGAACCTTATTTCTGCTGTCTCCTATAGTGGACAGTGGGCTGGTAGAGGTAATGCTCTGTTTGACTCACCAGTTTCTTTGGGTATCCCCTTCCCCAAGTCTGTTTCTGTCTCTAATTTGAATGGAATTCAGACCTTTTATAAAATTTCTCTGCTTGAGAGCTGCCATTTTTAACAAGACATACTTAAACTGTGCCTTTGAACCTGTCCAGGGAGTGTCTGACCTGATATGTCATCCAGTCCCGTCAGTCTGGAGGGGAGGAAAAATCCTCCCATGTCCCAGTAAGCAATCAGCAGTTTCCACCTTCTCTCTCCGCCCTGTGCATCTTGGTAATGCCAGTCACTCCACACCAAGTCAGGGCAGGGCATCACTGCAGTGGAGGGGTGACTGTCCCATGCCCTCCTGCAAGCGGCTGTCTGAGTGTCCTGGGGCAGGCTGAGTGCTCTGGGCCCCTGCCCCCAGGGAGCAGATGGATGCAACCAGGGGGATGGATGCCAGCTTTGTGTAGAAACCCAAGGTGGGTGCATGCCTTACTAACAATTATGCCTTTGAAGAGGAGCTAACAGACTGATAAAAAGGGAACGTCCAGCCCGGAAGACACTGCAAGCTGGATGAATGCCAAAGAAACATGTAGTTAACAAAGATCTAGGGTAACTAGGAAAAAAGTGAAGGCAGAAGGGGGAGATTGTGACCACCGACTCAATTCAGAACCAAAAAGACTGCACCCCACCGGGGTGTGAGCATGCTTAGTTAAGTGAGGAAGGAGTATACCTTTAAGATAAGCGTGTAACTCAATGAACTAATCAGAATGTAATGAGTAATTTCTTTGTTTTTGTAAGGGTATATAGTCCTTGTGACTCTGCTAAGCGGTATGATAGCTTTGTGGAATTATCACCTAGCACCCGTATCTGTGCAAATATGCAATAAAGACAATACCTCTGCTCTGTGCGTGTGTTAGTGTATTGCACACTGGGTAAACGACCTCACTTTTGGGACAACATTGCTGCTGTGCTTGCAGCCCCATTCCTCCAGCAAGGCAGTGGTATGTGGCTGAAAACCACCACCCAGTCCCTGTAAGTAGCCGGTGTCAGCCATAGGCTTGGCACAGTGTAGGCAAGCCCAGCCTGTGCTCTGGGATCTTCCATCCCTGGATACACTCTGGCACTGCAGCCCTGCCCATAAATTATCAAAAATCATAAGTATAGATGACTGACAATTGATCATCTGCTTGGGAAGATGAGTTGTAATGGTTTAAGGTGAGCATTTATAAACATTCCTGAATTCAGGAGGTATGCGGCATACCTCGTAGGAAACCACATACCTCCCAGCTGTTGCTGTAGAAGGACTTGCAGGAGTCAATGTCTTTTTTCATTCCTGCTGGTCCAGAGAAAACCTTGATGATATTCTGGGTTCACTCTCTTGTCTCTCCTTGTCTACATCAATGCAATCCTCTTCTGCCTTTCTCTCCTTTCCTGAAGTTCTGTATTCCAACATGTCTTGACAAGCCATGAATCCTTTGGGGCCACAGACATATCTTGTTATAATTTAAGAAATGTTGTAGAAGTTATTTTTTACCATGCTAGAAAAAAAATTAAAAATATTAATGAGATACAATAAAACTCTGCACTCACACACATGGCCACAGTTGGAAATGTCCAGGTGAGAGTGGAACAGACGGATGCTTGCAGAATAAGCTGCAACTGGCTGCAAAGGTCTGGCCTACTAACTACACATTTTATAATTAGTAATAATCTTCACACTTTAAATGTAACTGATGGAAAGGAGAACCTTCACTGTAAATTCATTGTTTGGTAGTGTAAAAGCTTGGTTTGTGATGCAGTGATGAATACTGGTCTAAATGGTTTATTGATTAATTAGCTCTTTATATTTTACGATTCTGAATTTGCACATTTTTCTTCAATCTGATCTTTATTATGCAAAACTCTTTTGAGCAATTAGTTTTAATAGAATAACTGCTATTAGGCACTTAGAAATAAGAATGTGGGTGGCATGTCTTATGAGGTACCAACTGGCATTAATTACAAGGTTGAACTTTTGCACTGAAGTGCTGCCTTTGTGGTTTTAATATAGAAGCCATGTCTCTTATGGAAACACATTTTTTAAAATGTTCATATAGATTTTTCTTCCTGTTGTATTTTTGGACTTTAAAATTTTACTTGGTCAAAGAAAGTTGAAATTTAGTATGTAAGAAATCTCAACCTTTTTTATAGTCTCAAAATGAAAACAATGTTAAAGCTCTGTTATGAATCACATGCATTTATTTACAGTAAAATTGTTAATACTTTTATTGTTAAGCCATTTAATAAAGTAGATGAGGGATAAGGCACTCATGCTTTTTGTTACATTGAAAGAACATCATAGCATGCTCCAGTACACTTCAGTTCAATTTGCCAGACGGCATTTTAATATACTTGCTTTGCCATATTAAAGAAAAGCATTTTACCCATTTTTTATCTTGACTTCTTGTGTGATAATTTAAAACAGTGGCTCACTTGCTTTTTATTCTGGCTGGTTGGTAGTAAGGTAAACATAAATCTAAAATCTGAGAGTTCAGAATAAAGAGGTACACACCAGTGTGGAACACACGCTGTTTCTATGTGTTTCCATGTAAATCAGATGGAGGAATCAATGAAGAGGTAAAGGGACATGATTGTTTGGACTGGGAAGGGAAAATGAGTAAAAAATATTTCATCTAAGTTGAAGTGTCAAATTATTTTTTTTTTTTTCTTCTGAAAGTATTTTGCAATTGGGAAGAGAACATTGCACATCCAGCCCATGCCACAAAATTAGCAGATATTGTAGTTCATTGGATGATTTGACAGTTGCTGCTTGACTAAGCCATCACAGTGGACAAATAAGTTGACGACCATTTGATTCATGGAGCTCTTGTACTGAAAGACAAGGCAAAATGGCACAGGTGTCTTTAGTCAGAAATAAAATTAAAGGAAAGTGCCCTGGTGTATTTTCCAGTGACAGTTTATAAAGCACCAATGAAGACACAAATATTTTTAAAGAATTGAGTGTACTTATGCACAATTAGAATATCTGGAAAGCACTGGATTAGCACTCTTGTAAACTACTTAATATCCGGGCATTTCATCCTACCCTGATCACACCAAACAGTGTTTGCCTCCTTAAGTATTCCCTGCAGCTGCAGATGCACTGTCTTGTTACAGTGTTCCTCTGTTTAACATTTTCAAATGCAGTGTCAAAAATATGAGTGTAGGGCTTATGTACACAGAAAAGACGACCTTGTGAAAAATCATGCAACAGCACGTCTGTGGCTACTGGCCACTGTACTGCAAGACTACCCTCCTTCCATTCCCGCTTAACAGATCACCCAAGCCGTCTTCCAGGATAACAGCTAAGTTCCTGTTCCAGACTTTTCCACCCTGAATATTTCCATTGTTTATGTTTCTACAGCAGGGAGGAAAAGAATGAAATATTCTTGGCTTTGTCTCAGGTCTATGAATCTTCCAAGTAAGATGACTCTAACAAATGGGAATTGACAAGAACTATCTTTGGACTCAAAAGTACAATGGTTAGTCTGCAATCACTTGTATTCACCAAGTCAGTAGGTAACTGAGATGGCTGTGGATTGCATTCTGCCTCAGGTACTCATCTGAGATGTATTTTTGCAAATTGGTCTTTGACCAATGTTAAAGTGAACTCCTGAGAGACCCAGTCCTGTGATGGGTATGTAGCTAAGCTACAGGACATGCCATGGGGTAAGAACCTGGAATGAAGGAAAAGAACTTTAAGCACAAGGGAAGGGCTTTTTCTATTTGTTTGTTTGTTTTTCCTAACAGAAAATAAGCTGCCCTGTGCAGTTTTCTCAATGATGAGTCATGTAAAAACCTGGGTGGACAACTCTTGTCTTGATTTGCAGCATTACCTGAAGGAGCAGATTGGGTTATGACATTTGTTAGTCAGCTCTCTCTAAGCTTAGGGCCAGATGCTGTTGCTACAAATTAATTAAAGGGACTTCTAGAAACCTGTCCCTTTATGATGCTGGCTTTCTTCCAGTCTTCATCTTCTCTGCTGACTCAGCAGTCAGTGTTCACTTCAGAGTGAGTCAACAGAGTTCTGTGCACGGTGCCTCGAATAGCTGCTGTGAAGAACCATAGGGCTCTGAAGAGCTGGACACTGGGCCCAAGTAGCTCTTTGTCTGTCAATTCAGGCCTGTTCTTTGGCTGTGATCTCCGTGAGTGAAAACAGCAAAGGTATTTTATCGTGTACTATATTTCAAATTCCATGAGAAATAAAATACCGTCTCCTTAACTGACACCATCAAGGAATGCCTTAATTCCCATCTTTTGCTTTCTGCATATCTAGAAACATATGCACACACATGCTTCCTTCACATGACCCCAAAGAGGACTTTCTTCCTCGTCATTCTTTCCTTTGCAGGGTCTGTGCTACATCTCTATGTGTTTGTAGATTGAGCAGCTTCCTAGTCTTGATTCAGAGGAGATAATGAAGGGAACCACTGGATATACTGGTGTGTCCTAGTCGTGTAAGATTGGAGAGCAGAGCCTAAGCTGCTCTGTTCAAGAGTTGAAGTGAGACGAATCTGCAGTCTGTAGGTGTGAATACATCACCACCAACAGTCGTTTGGAAGGCAGCGTGAAGCAGCAGGCAAAAGTCACCAGCCTGAGTTCCATCCTCTGTTGCCGAATTGCTTCAAAGATGCTGGTACAAATTAAACAGTGCAGGGCAGGTCAGTCAGATATATCCCAGAACAGATTTCTGCAGGCACACTGTGAGAGCTTGTGGGAGAGGTATGATGTCTGAAGACTCCTTGTATGTTATGTTATGTTATGTTCTGTGCATGTGACTGGGATATGCTGGCGTGAGCATGAAGGCCTGAAGAGAATGAACACACCGTATGGGACTGATCTTTGGAAGTGTCTTAAAGCACACCATAGACATAGTCACAGGCAAGCTGGGTGATGTATAATTCTGTATAAAAAACTCTAATCAGGGATTTTACAGGGATAGGGACAATACACAGTGGGCTATGTTGCTTGAGTAATGAACGTATGCACAATCTTTCTTTGAGAGAACTGCCATTCAGTTCAAATTAAGAGTTTTTTCCTTATTTTTTCAGTATTTGGCATATCTCTACCACTGCCAACAAAAGTGCCACTTTGTGCTCTGTTGTGTTTTTGTGTTGTGATCATTTCTTTCATAGGAGTGAGGGATGGGGAGTGGAAGCAATTCCCTAAAGTTCAATTTCACAAGTGACGGAACCTCTAGACACTGTGAATGAAACAAGCTGGCATTATTTTACTTACCCTACCCCCCCCCCGCCCCGATTTTTTATTGTAACTGCTTATTTTTAACTAGTTTTCCTCTTTTTTCCATTTCTCTCTTCACTTATGTAACATATTTATGATACCACATTGAATAACTGTTTCTTTTTCAACTATAGATTTTGAGTGGTTCGATAGATGTCACAGTAACTATCATTATTCTGTAGACACAAAGATGTTAAATTACTTTGCCAAGGTAACTAAGGAGGGAATAATAGTAAAAAAGAGAACAGAACCTTTTCTTTCCTCTATCTTTCAACTACTACCTGTGGTGCTCCTTATGCAGAACCATGGCACTGGATGCAAAAACGCTGGGATGAGCTCACAGAAGACATTTAAGAAAATTAAAATCTTCCGTAATAGAAAGGAAATTAGTGCCTTGACCTCTTTATACATTTGTGCACAAGTTTAATTGTATTCATAGGAGTAATTTCTCAGAACTCAATGGGATTACTCATTTGGTGCATAAAGTTAAACAGAGATTTAAGTGCCTTCAGGATGCAACTTATTGTGGATAGTATTAACATTATCGGAGTTGTTTTCTGTTTTCTGTCTGAGCCTATACTCTTGACATTTGATTATAATGTTTTGTTTGTTTGTTATTGGCTGTCCTTCATAAAGAACTGTTACATGATAAGGGGGCAACTAGTCCTTGTCTTCTGTACTAGGTGAATGCAATTTGGTCTGAAACAGATGAAAACAGACAGAGTGAGATGAAAAATAACATGCACTATGAAAATCCATGAATATGGGCAAGCTACAGCTTACAGTTAAAACAAACAAGACATCACAGCCTTTGCTGGCTTCCATATAAAGAATAAGTTTTAGTTTAAGTACATAAATACTCAGCCTTTTCACAGAGCTCTCATTCATGTCTTTTTGCTAATATGTATATTTTTACTACTTCAATATATTTTGCAAGCCCTTTTCAAGGTAAATATTGGTGTAACTAAATTTACCTTTGGAAAGATTAAATGTAAGTTGTTTTAAATGGGTGGTTTTAAGGGACCACCACCTAGTATGTTGTTATTAAAATAAAACATGGAAATATTGGATGACAACATTCATAAGCAATTAAATGAACATGAAAACCTAAACTAACGAGTCAGTTTAAACTGCTGATTATGATTAATTCTGTAAATAAGTTTGCCATAATTTTGAATCTCTGTTATGACCCCTGGTGAGATGTAGAAAAGATTTTTGTAGGACACACTAAAGTAGTATTTGAGGGGATTAGTAGTACTTGAGGGGATAAGAACTGACAGAAGTCACTGAGCATTTTGTCTATCAGGTTACCTTATTAATAAATATCTATAATAATGAAAGATTTGGAAAATTGGATTTTTGCAGAGGTTGGCTGGGATTTTTATAAGCTCACAGTTATGAGTGACTTAGAAGCACACTGCAAGTTATGACATATATGAAATTACTATGTATTAATCTAAAATACTGATGAAAATTTATTGGACATTGCATTTCATATTATTTTTGCATTATTTGATCAAGTTGCCTTGGTCACTGAAATATCTTTCCTTTAAAACTATGGTAAGCTATGAACAGTCCCTGTAGTATTATACTGATTAACTTAATAGGAAACTATGTGCAAAATAAGCAAAAATAAATAACTAAACAAAGTGCAGAATCCATCCTTGTCAGCATTCCCAAGAGACAAGCGAAGGACAGTATTGCAATTTCTTAGTGTCAGCAATTCTGATATTGACAAGGTGCGAACTTTGGTTTGACAGAGATAGTCTTCAAAGAGATAAAACAGTTAGCAAATATCTTTATTTGTTTTGATTTCTAGGAAAGTGAAGGTCAGTTGTTACAAACAAGATGATGGGAAGATAAACAGAGAATGCTCCAGGAGCCGAAAGATAGAGGCCTTCATCCATTCTGAGAACAGCGCGTTCTGGTAGAGAGGCTAAAGGTGTGCGCAATGAGGCAGGCGCATGCTGAGGCAAAGCTAGGTAAACTATTCAAATTCTTTTCTTCCTGCATGCCAGCCTAACACCCTGTTGCAGTGATAATGTTGTTCAGCGGTTCAGCATTTGGAAATGTCCTGCATGAGTAAGTATTGGTGTGATGCTGTATACGTAAAACCCTGATAAATGGCTGTTAATAGTTCCAAGGCAACTCTTAACAAATGAGTAAATAGTTGATGTGTTCAGAAAACATGGCAATGGCAATGAGAAAATAAACAGTGCTAGCAATTAAGTGAAGAAGGAGGGTGGGAATCGCCCTGGCTGATTCCAGGCTAAGTTATGTGTTTGGTGTCACTTAGTCACCCACATTCATTTTTTCGCCTGTGGCGCTTAGATACCAGTCCTAGCGCAGGAGAAGTCCCTTCCCTGCCCTCCCTTCTTTGTCCATTGACCATAGTGGCAGCCCAGTCCACTAGCTTGGATCGGATGCCAATGTTTTATACAGCTGAAAAGAGGTGAGATAAGCCATACCTGAAGTTTGTCAGTTCTCCTTCCACAGGTTTCTCCACTCTGTTTTTGTATCTATCCATATGTAATGTCTCAATATAACCTATAGGCTTCAGCCCCCATGCATGCGTGTGTGTTTGTGGACATATACAGAAGCACATTTGTCTGTCAAATTTTTTAAGGATGTGCTTCGGTCTTTAAAAAGCAGCTCTTATACATGGTATACATTGTTTGGACATATGAGAGCTTGAAAAGTAAGGCATCACCTCAACCCTTTTCCAAACAATTTCAGAATTCTGGCAGCAAATGGTTTAGCATTTCCCCAAATAGCAGCCTTCTCTCTGTTGGATCGATGGTAAACTGCTACTCACTGCCAAAATAAAAATCTGTAGCCTATCCCCAAAGTGTTGCAAGCATTGAGATCAACACACAAGCAGTTTGTTGGATCTCTAATTAGCTGACACTGTGTTAAACACTCTCTTTTCCCCACAGCCCAGCTCACAGGTAAAAATATAGAGCTCTAAACTAAATATACCGGTAAAATACATGGGTACAAATATCTACAGCTCACAGGTAAAAAATAAAATTCTTTCCCTTGCTCTTATTCTAACTGTGATAGAGTGGAGACAGGGGCGTGGTTACCTGACCACTTTTGAAGAGGTGATCACCATTCTTGCAGTATCCTGATGGCTGTGTTGTCATTATGATTACACAAAGGTTTCAGAGCAGGAGGAGTGTGGCCTCCTACTTACCACCTAGCTGACATTGTTTACCCAATTAAGATGAGCAATACTTTAACTAAGACTGCATAGCCCATCCTCTATAATTCAGTCTCATAAATCAAAGAAGGAATAGTGTTATGATATATATGCCTTCTCTACAAAAGAGTGTGCCCTCATCCATAATTTGGTTTGGGCATTTTTATAGCAATTTTAGCTTGGTTTAATCAAATTGCGCATTATCTTCAGGGCTTGAAGTTACAAAAAAAGCCAGGTATGGTTTCAAACTCAGCAGGAATTGGCTATCAATGCAGTCAGAAGGAGCTCAGAGCCAAGACACCCGCTTTCACATAGGTAAAATCCTGTCTAAGAGGGAGGTATGGGGTCTGCAAGTGCTGAAGTCACTGGTAGCTGAAGGCCCTGAATTTCTTACGCTTACAGAAGTGACACACTTGCTCCTGTAAGAGGCAGAGCTTCTGGGTCCAGGCTCCTGTCAAGTTCTGAGCTCCGCAGGAACTTCTAGAGGCAACGTGTTTCTTACTTCTGCAGGATGAATTATTCTTTCAGTCTGATAACAGTGGGATGAAAAATCTTGAACTGGGTATTGTTCCAGGTGAAGAGAAAGAAGACTGCAATAAAACACCTGTAACATTAATATGAGCAACCAAAAATAACACATTTCTATATTTCAGGTTTCATTGATTTAGGACTGAATTCACAAAATACCCTACTTTTTGAAATGTGCGATTTCTGGAAAAATCAAGTTCAGTTAATCCCACTCTGACACCTCCCCGTCCCCATCTCTGCGCTGGATGGGGTTTGCCTCTGTGTCTGTAATGTTGGAGCTCTGACTTTAGCTGAGGCTCTGCCAATCCCTCCTTTCAGAAACTCACCTCTAAGGAGGCCACTCTTGGTCTCCTCCAGTTTCTTGGACCTGGCCTCAGTGCTTGAGCAGCTCATCTGATGCTGTCCAGTGTTCACTGCCCAGAGCCAGTCAGTAGTGTGACTTTTACACAGAAGTGAAGAAGTTAAAATGAATAGTACTGCCCAAAAAACATGACACCTTTTTCTATCTGTATGGTATCTTAGATTTACTGAAAGACAGAGTAGGTGATTTTCTATGTTATATTACCGTTAACTAGCTTTTGGCAGTGAGGTTTTAACATTGCATGAATTGTATTTCCAGTAGGCTGGAGGGTTCTTTAAGGAAGCTAAGTCTCATATTTAAGATACCAGGACCAACAAGTTTAAGTCCTTGAGGTTGTTTTAGACTCTTTTAGTTTTAAAACTGGCACACAGAATACAATTCAGTTTATTATGTGTGAGCTTTAGCATAAGCCTTTAAAAACCATCTTTCTTTGTGTAAACCCGATCCATGGACTGTTAACTTTGATAAAATAAGCAAGTGGATCTGGTATGCTTTACAAAATTTTGGCCATTGTCCCATTTATTGCATGACATACTTCAGACCCACCAAGACCTTCTGGCTGCCCAAGGGAGGTGGCGTATTCACTGATATGTTTGAAAGAGCTTTGTTTTTTCAACAAACTCTAATGATTCGGATAAATATTTAGCAAGCTTTGCTTATTGACAGCATCTGAGACCTAAACTTATATACTTTTTTGTTGTTTGGATTCTAAATGTTCATTATTCCCAGATCATAGAGAAGAAAAACTGAGTTAATTATTTTCAATGAAATTCTGGGCTTTGTCAGGTTTATTGCCTTTTTGTGGTTTTGATATTTTAGATGCTTTATACATTTATTCCTTCTTTTATTTCTCTGACATGAGGCCTGCCATTTTTATTTGCTGAAGCATTTTAATGGAACTTCCTAAACTTTGAATTTTAAATGGAAATGGTACAATCCTTGGTATTCACATGGGAGACGTTTATTTCCTACATCTTTTCCAGTTGTCTTTGACCAGAGATGGCTGTTTAGCTTGTTTGAAACTGGAATATGATCAAGAACTGCACATCCTGAAAGATGCTGATAGATACTCTGCCTCAGACAGGAAGAAGTTTGTATAAAACTTTTGGTGCCAATATCTAGATAAACAATACAATTTAAAACAGATCTAGTCGTTCTAATTACTATCTTAACTGTACAAACTCATAACAACTTTTTAAGATCCTAAAAAATTCAGTTGAACTACCACAACCTCTTCAAAATTCGTCATGTTACCTGCCAGTTAAATACCGTGCGGTCCTATGTAAGTGGCTGCTCAGAAGTGAGAGGGCTTACAGGTTCCCTTTAAAAGAAAAATAAAAATGGGAGCCCAGTCACAGCTATAGCCTGATCCAGATGCTCAGATCTTCAGCAAGCCCAGCACATTAGAAATGTCCATACAGCTTCAGCTCTCATGGCTTTCACATTATGGAACCTGGTATTTAATCCAAACACTTGAAAATCTTAGCACCCTTGAGGAAAATCTTACCACCCTTGAGAGACCCTTGTTGCAGAGCATCTTCTTTCAAGACTGCAGTTTGGAGATTGGCAGATACTCTCCTACACTTGTAGGAGATGCTTTTGTAGAACAAAGAGTCTTTTTTGTAAACCAGAAATATTTAATTTTTCAGTTTAGAATTATGAACATATGCATCATACATATACCTGAGCGTGTGCAGACATTATTGAAATATGATGTGGAATCTTTTCTAGATCAGGAAAATAGCATTTATTTTCTAATTATTACATTTTGTATTTTGTTTTAAAGCTGGCATTCATGGCTTTGTGTGAAGGTGTGGTTGTTTATGCATTTAAGAAAATATGTTGGAGATTCAGCTTCAATTTACATACGCTTTGATGGCCTTGGTCAAAAATAAATATAGTGACAGTGACATAAAAGTTTATTGTGAGACAGAAGCCTTCAAGGATGGTGTGAGAAGGATTTTTATACTACTTGAACCAATTTACTAATCCAAAGATGTCCCATAATTCACTGAAGAGAATTTTTTTTCTTCCCTGATCAACAGAAAACAAGCAACGCCAAGGACAACAGCTTTCAGTGTATCTCAGGAATAATAATTAACATTTAAAATTGAACTACTGATAAATACCTTTGGTAAAAACAAAGGAATTTCATTATTCCAGAGGAGAAAAAGATGTAAAGAGGTTTTTGGTATATCATTGTGGAAACCATATTTTTTTGTTTTAGTTGGGAGTTTAACAAAGTGTAAATTTGTGCTTTTCAAGAGTAAAGCAAAGTCAAATTATTTTGAATTTCCCTGTAGATCTTTTTTTTTCAGCTTTGTCTTTTTTCAGCTGAAACTTTTACTTTTTAAGAAAAATCACAGTTCTTCATTCTCTTTTCAATATTTTGCAAATATATAGTATGAAAACAATGGAAATGAAAGTGTTTCTGAAAATTAAAATTCAAAAATTATTACAATATTATCACAAAAATAGATTTTTCCACTTTTCGTATACCTTATGAGGAAAAGTGATGTTTCTATGCACCATTTTACTTTGTATTGACTGATATTGTATGTGATGGAAAAATACTCTAGAAGTTCCTTATCAGCTTTACTGATGGGTGTGATTCTCATGTAAATTAATCTTATTTACACTGTTCTAGCTCTGCCAGTTTCAGTGATGATCACCTTGATTTACTAAAGTAGAAGTGAAATGAGGTCTTTTTTTTGGCCAGTAAGGGCAAAGTTGATGTAATGTAAACTGTAAAAAGGTAAAGAAAGATGTAACTCTACTAGCTGAATATAAACAGCCTCATGTTATGAATTTGCACTTATCCAGAATGTGCTTAACTTCATACCAGTATTCTTGACTTATTTCTTCTGCAAGCAGAGTTTGAAAATAACAAAGTAGAAACAGTGTTTACAGATCTACAAAAAGTAACAGTATCTTTAATTTGAAAAATATCAAAGTGCTTGTAGTGGGTCACTTAAGTTATAACTAACAATAGTGTCAATAAATACATTGACAGGCAGTTTACAAAAAATACATCCAAAATATTTAGCGGATAACTCTTAAGAAATTTTGAAGAAAATTATCAGAAGAAATCATTGACCAGCATAGGGAAAAAACCCCGTGACAAAGACCAACCACAAACCACGTTGGTAGCATGCAGTTTTATGAATTCCCCCATGAAATTTTCAAAATATTATCATAAAGCAGAATCTTCACTGAAACCCCATGCAGAAGGAATTCTGTTATGCCAACTCTCAAAATTTTAAGGACAAGAGAAAAAGACAAGAGAAAAAAGTTGATCCTTTACCCCTCAAGAATGTGATCATAGGTTGAGGGCTGCAATTTCTTTCTTGTCTTTTCTATTTCCTCTTATTTTTTTAAAAATCTGTGCATACGGATCCTCAAAATTCCAGTCTATTTGAAGAAAAATTTGCTCAGTGTTTTTCTAAGAATATATGTATTGCTGAATTAAATCGTTCTCTATCAGTTTGCAAGATTGCTATATGCTTTGCAAAAGTCAACTAGATGTCTCATTCTATGTGACATGGAGCAGACTTTTTTAATCCCGGTTACCGTAGACCAGTGTATAACTATGATTAGTATTACATCAGTGATAAACAATGCCAAGTTTGTACTACAGGGACCAAAGAGGTCTCTCACTGTTTTTTTTACGAGGCATTTTAACACATAAAACATTTGCCTTTACATTTCATCCTGGGTTTTGAATTGTTACAATTAGGAGATTCATAACAATTCCGCAGCACAGTCTGCCAGCTCTGTTTGTTACAGTCCTTTCCGTATATGCACAATTTATACTATCTTACTCTGTTATGGAAAATGAAGAAAATATTATGAATTTCTAATAAAGAACTTAAACTAAATTCCATTCAAATTATTTATTATTCTGAGATTCTTAAATGCTAATATGGCGAATATCTGTATTTTATCTGTTACAGATGAAAAAATTACATTCATGGTTCAGTGTAATCCATTCATTGGTTGACAGTTCCCAAAGTCCTTCAGGCAGTGTGACAAATCCACATAATTTCCCTGAGTGCTAGGTTGTGCATTTGTGTATCTGATTAAGTTGAAAGATGTGTTAAAAAACATATAAAAATTCTCATGTAGCCAGACAGCTCCCTATGGCTACATATCTCAGAAATCTCTGGAGCATTTTGTTATTCAAAGCAAAGCTGGCAGTAATTTACACTCAATAAATTGGTTCCAGACCCGCCTGTTTCAGATGATATCACAAGGACAAGATTTTATGTGAAATTCCCTTACCTTTTGTCAAAGTGTTTTCCTTTTAAGAGATTTGCCATCACAAATGCAGATGATATGGAGATAAAGGGACTCCCTTGCTCTCCACAGCATGACAGAATGTGATGGATCAACAGCTCATATACAAGCTCTGTTTCGATCAAATCAAATAATCCTTTTTTCCAATTTTTTGAAAAAGAGGTTTCTGGATTCATGGCAGAATCATGGCATATATCATTCATAACGCATTACTAAATCCTTCATTTGGTACAGACCACAAGGTCTCTGCACAGAGGTACAATAATTTATGATTTGTGACGAAAGAAAGGTGAAAATTAAATCTTGTACCAGTCAGGACTTGACTATGAAGAGCTAGTCCTATGTATGGTCTGAAGTCCTTCACTGTTTAACAGGTTTACTGAGTAATAGTTTGTTACAAAGTTGATTATTTTAGTCCAGAGTTTTTTTAAAGGCAGATGTGAAAAAAGACAACTTATCTGTCTGCAAGTTGTAAATTCACAGAAAAAAGTGGCTCCAACGAGTAACAACAGAAAGTATAAGTGAATATGAAAGTGTGAAGTTCAGAAAATAAAAAATTACACTGAAAGAATCTCAGAATCACAGAATGTTAGGGGATGGAAGGGACCTCTGGGGGTCATCTAGACCAATCCTCCTGCCAAAACAGGGTCACCTACAGTAGGCTGCACAGGACCTTGTCCAGGCGGGTCTTGAATATCTCCAGAGAAGGAGACTCCAC
>Ga0181612_181849_pt1 | contig 16456 bp, 6 predicted proteins | sample HoacroProtozoa21_FD_119630 | JGI IMG/M metagenome (GOLD analysis project Ga0181612, IMG submission 119630) | Hoatzin crop microbial communities from Cojedes, Venezuel. Combined Assembly of Gp0051906, Gp0051904, Gp0051908
CATGAAAGAAAATCTAAAAGCTCACATGTAGCCAGAATTTGTAATTATGTTGATTATGAACTGATTTAAGCATAACCTTTTTCTTTCTTTCCTTCCTTCCTCCTTCTCTTTAATCAATGCACATTCTCAGATGAACCCCAGCCAGGTATGATTATAAATAATTTTAAATTATTGTTTATTAATACAATTCTAGGTTTGGAGTGGTACAGTAAAGTTTTGTATATTTCTAGCTAGCTTTGAAAAATTTGTTATAAATTCTTAGATGACCTTCTGTTTAGCATTCACTTACTGGGATTCAGTTGTTATCTACCTTTATGTTCATTGTGTGTGTTGTATTTTGCATAAAGGCCTCAGTCCAGCCTCACAGTGCATAACTGATGATTGTGCAGTCATGTTTTAGCAGCAGTCTTAGGCTAGTAATGCAACAGCAAAGTATTAAATTTAGTATAAGAAGCTTTTGTTAACTAATTGCTTATTTCATTCCTGAACCCCATTTCAGATCAGGAGAGCTGCTCTGACAATAATGCCGGCTGCACTCATGAATGTATTCAAGGACCCTTTGGAGCTCAGTGTACTTATCCTATTGGATACCAGCTTGCAAATGACTCCAAGACCTGTGAAGATATTAATGAATGTGACCCTCCAGGCTTTTGTAGTCAGCATTGTTACAATGAGAGAGGGTCTTTTAGGTGTTACTGTGATGAAGGATACATTCTAGAAGCCAATGGGAAGACTTGTAAAGCAGCAGGTGAGGAACAGTGATGTCAACCTAAAGAATGACAATGGAGTCTGGAAAATGTCCAGCTTTGCTATTCTGATATTATTCTTTTTTAAAAGAGCTGATGTAAACAGCCACTTACAGTTGTTCATGGTGGATAACCCTGAGTATTAAAAGTGTCAGCTGAGGGCTTAATTGGAAACTATTATTTCCTTGAAATAATATATTTAAATTAACACTGTAATTTTTAACCCTGGAGTGGTCAAAAATAATATTCTGGAGAAAAGCAGTACCAGGCACCTGTAAGCCATGGGTTTAAATTTGCTCTTTATAAAGTTCAGTTCTCACAGAGTGTTTAAATCCTAGCCTTTCACAAGACTTACCTAGTGCCTATGCCATACTTTTTCTAAAGAGCAAACAACACTGACACAGCCTAGCTATCCATTGCTCTGCATCTCTTATGTAGTACACTGATGGTGCGGGGGAGCCATATAGCCAGTGGAATTTCTCACCACAGGTCTCCTCGTTTAGGGTTATACTCAGGTAGCGGAAGACTCTTGCAATTTATCTGCAAATAAGTCTGGCCCTTACTAATAGGGAGTTTCTCATAGTTTGCTGTCTTTGTTGTTGCTACTCTTCAGTTGGTTTTCAGCAGCTTATTAGTGTAAGCTGCTGCACAGCAATCTAACCACTGCAGCCTATGGCTTTCCTGTAATGGGTTTATTCTCCTCCCTGGTACCCCAGCAGTGTAAAGGGGGGAAAAAACGAGCAGGCTGTCTAAAAATGAGGAAGAACCAGGCTATATAGAGTAACTGCTGGTACAAAGAACTTTGAGGGTTTGAATCAGGACTGGGAGCTGAGAGCGGCTTATGGAGGAATGAGGGCAGGATGTCAGCAGCAAAATGGTTAGACGATAGCGAAGAGGACCTGAGGTCAAGATGTGAGACTGGAAGGGGAGTCTAGTATAAAGAGCAGATGATGGAAAAAGGTGGAGGAAACCCAAGGTAGATCCAAAAGTCAGGATGGACAGATGGAATGTGATAAAAATATCTTGGCCTGAGAATTGATTTGAATTTGTCCTTTCAATATGTATATCTAGATACAATAGCTTTGATGCTATAAAACCATGTCAAATTACTTGGTGTTTCTTCTTCTTACAGAATTACTGTTGAATAGCTTATTGGTTTATTTTTATTTCTTTTCCTTTGACAGAGTCTGGGAATCTTCTTTTGCTGGTGGCAAGTCGTAACCAAATTGTTGTGGACAACATCACCTCTCAGTCACACAGTATTTATTCTCTGGTTCGGGATGGGAGGAACATTGTGGCTATTGATTTTGATTCAATCACAGATCGTATCTTCTGGTCTGATACAACACAGGATAAAATTTGGAGTGCTTATCAAAATGGGACCGACCGAAAAATAGTAAGTTTCACCAAGTTGTTCTTCTCTTTCTTGTGGAGAGAAAATGAAGACACTGTATCTCCAGTTAACAAAGGACAAGAGGGAAATCCCAACAGAGTAAGAAGAGAGATAACATAGACAAAATGAAACAACTTTGTAGATACTAAGCCAACATTTCATATAGCTTCTTGAAAAAGAAAACTGAATGCTTTCAAGAAGCCCCTTTTTAACATCAGGCTATAATTTCATTTTCCCATTAGCAGATGCTAACTTCAACAGACCCATTGAAGTTAGTAGGAGTGTTTGGGTATATGCTCTGTTAGCACTTAGAATACGTAGATTGTGACTCATTCTGTATGAGAGCTAGAAAATGTTGGCGATTTGGTTCCTCATTTTCTGTATCTATAGAAATAGAAAGGGTAAAAATTTAATATCAACTAGTTTCTTCTCTCTCTGTTTTTTTTCTTTTGTTTTTTTTTTCTTTTAATTTTTGTTATTAAACAGGTGTTTGACAGTGGTGTCACCGTGACTGAAAGTATAGCAGTAGATTGGGTAGGTCGCAATCTTTACTGGACAGACTTTGTTCTGGAAACAATTGAAGTCTCTAAAATGGATGGGAGCCACAGGACTGTGCTGATTAGTGAAAACGTAACAAACCCAAGGGGACTAGTGTTAGATCCCAGAACTGAGTAAGATTTTTTGTTTTGTTTTGTTTTGAAAAGATGCATATTTTATGATGTAAAAATATTCAAATTTGAGATGTGCCAAAATTGCATTGTAATTGTAAATGACAAGTGGAAAAGACAATTTTTAAAAATAGTGTGTTTGCAGAGCTTATTTAGTAATTAAAGTCATATGGTAATTATTTGTAATCTGTTTCACTGTAGCAAGATAGTTTTTTTCATGCAAAACGGATTTTCCTACATTTGCTTCCTAGTTAAGAACTATTAATTCAAAATTCTGATGTATCATTAGCAGTTAGTGGAATACCGCAAACTTACATGTAATATAATGTGCTGTGACTACCTGGTGAGGAACAGGTTCCTTCAGAGTCCCAAGTCTAAAATAATTGTCTATACCGTACTAATATTCTCACAAAAGCACCTTCCCATTTAAGACAGCAAGTGTCATATAGTAAACGGAATGTTATGATTTGAACATACATGTACAAACTTTTGCTGTTTTTGGAGCTGTTCAGTGCCTTGAACTCTGTTTACTGCCAGCCACATGGGGCTCTTCAGTTATAGCACTGTTAACATTATCAGTGCATGCCTGTAAAAGTACAACCCCATATCAAATTACTATGTAGCAACTGGAGAAGCAGATTATAATCAATGTTGAAAGACAGTGATAACAGTAGTTTCTATATGCTGCTATTATTGACAAATGAAAATAGCAGTAGAAGTATTAAAAGAATTTTTACAGCAGAAATTATGGTAATATCTTAAGCATATTGCTGTAATGAATAATTTCAGTATCATTGTGTAGGACTCTTCTTAAAAAGCTTGTTTCTATTTTTTTTGGTTAATGAGTCTTCGTGTAATGTTTCTCAATAGGCAGTTAGCTTTTTTTCAGGTTGGTAACCACAAGTTACTTTTTTCAGTGCTCATGTAATGTTCTGGACAGACTGGGGCCAAAACCCTCGAATTGAAAAAGCCAGCATGGATGGCAAAATGCGAACAGTGATTATTAACAATAAAATCTACTGGCCCAATGGACTCTCCATTGATTACCCAAATAGACTTCTCTATTTTGCTGATGCCTATCTTGATTATATTGATTTTTGTGATTACAATGGAAACAACAGACGACAAGTGGTTGCAAGCGATTTGGTAAGACGTTAGTAAGAAACCATTGTTTTCCTATGTCCTTGCTGATAGTACTTAAAAACACATTTGGACTGTCATAGACATGGATGTATTTTTCTGCAAAATACTTGTCTGAAGCATATATGAAGTATTTTAGCTGCTTGCTACAGCTGGAAAAAGAATATCATATCCTATTCACAGTCCCTCAGGAGATCTTCAGCAGAACCTGGACCTGAGTGTAGACTTAGTGCTTTAGATCGCTCTCACTTTCTGTCTGCATGCATGAAGATGACATCTGACACTGCTGCTACTATCTGGTGTATTTGCTGTAGGCAAATACAGTACAAAAAAACTGGAAGAACCTTCCCCCGTCACCTTCTGTGAGTGATGATTGCTACTGTTCTTGGCAGCAGTGAAGGGTTTTGGGCTGCCAGGACTTGTTGCATGCAGGGCGCTTCCTGAAGACCATCCCTCTTACAGGCTATCTGCCAATGAAGTGCTGCTGGCAGCTTGTAGCACTGTCCCTGTACCAGCATAATAGTTCAGATGTTCAGCTGGAACACATAAGCTGGTATAAATCACCTCATGTATATTTTCAAGAATTGAACCTTGAGGCTTTTATTTTTGGCTGGAGAGACAATTATTGTGAAATAGGAGCTGGTGCAGTCTTTCTTGCCCCACTCCTAGTTTTCTGAAATTTAGATAATCCACCTTCTTTGACACTCTGGTAAATTGTAGGGGAGCTTATCAGAGATGCAAGGTCTTGGCAGGTCCATAGCTCTCACTAGACATTTCCTCTTGTGTTCTGCCCTACAGTCAGACTGCTTTGTTGATTCCTCATGCTGTGCATCTCACAGGTTCTATTTAGCATTTTTATTTCAAAAAATTTATATTTCCCCCAAAATTAATGTCTTGCTTTCAGGCAATAGATGATATTTCATATTCTTTTGCTGAAAAATATCTTTGGAGACGCAGCTGCCTTTTTTCTTATATTTTTGAATTATGCTCAGGTCTGTTGTTACTTGACTGCAAGCTTTTCATGTACAAATTTCCAGCACTAAATTGGTAAATGTCCTTGCCTTTTAGATATTGCAGCATCCACATGCTCTAACTGTCTTTGAAGATTTTGTGTACTGGAGTGACCGCTACACTAATCGAGTGATTCGGGCCAACAAATGGCATGGAGGAAACCAGACAGTTATGATTTATAACATTCACCAGCCTTTGGGGCTTGTGGCAGTCCATCCTGTAAAGCAACCTCATGGTAAGTTCAGCAAAACAACTTTGGTAAATACAGACAGAAGCCATGTGATAATGTCATGCACAGGCACTCCTAGAATCAATCTTGTCAGTAAATGCACTGGGTTAAAACAAGCAAATAATTTATACTATTGACTTGCAACTGAAGGCCTTTTCAGCCTGTCCAGCCTGGTGTTTAGGGAAAGCAACCTAGAGAGCATGTAAACATGTTAGCCAAAAAGAATTGTAAAAAAACTAACCAAAAAGAATAATAGGGAATTAGTATGTGCCATTTTCTTACACTTTGTTTTGAATGTTTTTACAAGAAAATTGGAGCATTTTTGGAAAGCATTTTAATTTTTAAAATTTCTCTGTGACATACCAGACTCAGTTCCTTGTATGTTAATAATATAATTCTTTTAGACAAGATGACTGTCATCAGCCTTCTCTGAAAGCACTTTTCCTTTTGAAATAATAATAAATAAACCCCTTCATTGCATTCAAGATTCCCTCTGAGATCATATGCAGGTGGTCTTTTGCAGCTGAATAACTGTAAAAAAAAAAAAAAAAAAAAGGAATTTTAAAGATTTTCTTTCTGTTAGGCAGAGTTATCATCCAAATCAGACTTTTCGTCACTTCGTGCCATAACTTGAAGTGTGGGAAATATATTGACACGAATATTGTCTTTCATTGTTTCTACTGTGTTTCTTGTGTATGGAGAGTTTTTGATTAATAAATACTACAATGACTTTTTTTTTTTCTTGAAAACTTTCATACCCAGGAGGGCGGAGACTTGCATCTGAGTAAGGCATTAGTAATTTTTGTGCTATATTTGTTTTGGAAGAAAACCTTCCTCAGTCATGTTCAGAGATAAAGCCATTTAGCACTCTCACTGCAAATTGTTCAGTCACCAGAGGGTACTGTGAATTTATACATTATAGTTCTGGTTTAAGAGGTTTTATTTTACAACCCAAGGTCTAAAAAACTTTCTACCACTGATGGAGAAAACTGCTTATTTTTCTTCATTGTATTAAATTACTACATTTTATGATTTTTCTTTTAGAATTGTTCTATTGTGCTTTAGGTGGCCAGACAGAGAAGGGAATAAAGCACTTGCAATATAGCTAAACATGCTAATGTTTACAACTAAAGAAATTATTATTTGCTGATTGAAATTTCAGATTCAGTATTAAAACTGTCATCCACTCCTCTTTTTTTTTTTGTAAATCTTTAGATCTCACACCAACTAGAGTTTAGATATGTTATACTGATGAGATGAATAATTTTCTTACGGTTGGATTTCTGAGTTTATGCCATTGTTTTACTGTCATCTTGTTAATTATTTTTTTCAGTTCCTGTTAGTTTTTATATTTGGAACAACTGTGTCACTTTCTGGAACTTCCAGGCTTCTTAGAGTAAGACCTGCTGCAATTGCTAAGGATATACTCAAAATCTGATTTTTATTTTCTTATGAAAATGGCTCATCCTGAAAAATCCTCTTTAGCTGCAAGTTTGTGGAAGGAATCTAAATGGTTGAATGTTAGTGTATAGCAGTAATAGCAGTCACTAGAGACCTTCTTCACTGTTCTTTTCACATTTTACAAGCTTAGACCGACAGTTTCAAAGTAATCCAAGAAATTATCCATTGAACTCCCACTACCTTTGAATGAGATGTAGGTAGCTATTTTGTCTTTTAAGTTTTCTCCAAGAAGCTTCAGTAAATAATTTAAGTCCCCCATCTAGAAGGGTTATAATTATCAAAGACTGAAAATCCTTCTGGCCTCCTGGTGCAGTTAAAAAAACTTTGAAAAGGAGTTTGAAAGATTTTCTATAATGCAAAAAAATTGAAAAGATCACTGTGATGATGGTACTGGTTTTACATGAAAAATTATGTCCTGTTACAAGTGTATTGTATTGCTTGTGGTTCTTGGAAATAAATTTTTCATTTTAAGGAATTGGCAAAACTGATTTAGTGCTGGGTTGATATTATCAGTAGCAATGACATTGAATGTTTTTTCCAGTCACTCGTATTGTTACAGTTGCTAATGCTTTACTTTTCAGGTATCAATTCTTGTGCATCGTCCCCCTGTAGCCACCTGTGCTTGCTTTCTGCATCTGGACCACTTTTTTTCTCCTGCGCTTGTCCTTCAGGATGGACGCTTTCTCCTGACAACAGGAACTGCATGAGAGGTAGGGCAGTAATAATGAGAGATTAATAAAAATGACCTGACACTGTCAAATCTATCCCTCTGTCAGGCAAAAAGCGTACTTCAGGTCTGTGGTCTGCTGCTCATAAAATCAAAGTCTGGGGCCTTTCCAGACAGACTTTATTTAGGTAGCATGGAATGTACTTGGCCTAAAGGTTTGGAGCCAGGTTTTGAAAGAACTCAGAGATTCAGATGATTCGTTGGGGGAAAATGGATGAACTCAGTTTTATTTTAAGCACTTCAAAAAAAAAAGCCACATCTTAAAATTTCTCAACACATTGAATGTTTTGCTGTTGCAATACATCTGTGAGGATCTTAGTATCAGTTAAAACCAAAGCATACTCTGGCGGAATGTTGTCCTTCTCATTGTAAATATTCAGCCTGGAAACCTGTTTTTAAGAGTTGCAATTGTAAGAATGTCGGGATTCAGAACTAGAAGGGACTTTCTTATTCATTCAAGTCTGTTTCCTCCTTGTCTTTGACTACCACATCATATGTCCCCTTTCAGCAGTGAAGCTCCAGTTTAAGACTGATTTGGTTTCTTGCCAAAACTCACTGAACCTCACAATTTTGATATGTGGAAATCTTCTGATTGTCTGTTCAAATATAGTCTTTCCCCAGTTTATGCCCATTTCTTATGCCATTTTTGTCCTTCAGGATAAATAACATCAATACTTGTCCTTCATCCTGGTATATATGTTCTGTTGCATATATTTGGATTTTTTATCACATTCTTTCTCAGCCTGTGTTGAAAGTCGTGATCTTTTGGTTTCCTCTAATCAGGAGAGATGCTCTCCCTATTCCTCATTACTGTCTTCAGCTTGTCTGAACTAACGTATTTTGGAATTCAGATCAAAATTTGACAGCTTGAGGTTTTTTCCTCCCCAGTGTAAAAAATTAGCATGCCAAATGCAGGAGGTCTGGAAACAGCCTTAAATTACAGATGTGATAGAGCTAACCTTTGCAAACAAAACTTCATATCAAAAAGTACCACTGAACTTTCTTTGAACAGTCCACAGACCTCAATGATTTGTAAAACTCATTTAGCCAGTTCATTTAAAAAAAAAAGTTCGAACAATTCAAATTACTGGCAGGCAGTTTGTGGCCAGAAATTTGACAAGATTAATTTTGTCATGTGAAGCATTCATAATTATTTTCCCATCAGTTGTACAGATATGAAGTGTGCTTTGGTGCCTCCCTAATAAGGAGGCTTCAAATCACTGAATTTTAAGTAGAAATTATCTTTGGGATCAGCTAACACTAGAAATCTGTTAGTCAAAACATCCTTTTCTTTTGATAATATTTAAATTTTAAAAGCCATGTCATGCTGTTTTCCTGCTTGATATTTAGCAGTGTGTTCTAAGAGCTGCATTGCATTCACATTTTTCTTAGCAGCAGTAAGAGAATTACCAATTTATGTAATCTTAAATGAAGTGCAAGTTTGTTTAATCTATTAAAAAAAGAGTGTTTCTTTTAGAAATATATACTGGTTTTAGTATGTGCAGGCTTATAGAGGGATCATGATGAAAGAAATGGAATATGGCAGGGATGAAGCACATGCATGTGTGGCATTCTGCCACTGAATCAAGCTATTGGTAGTTCTTATCTTTATTTCCCATATGTTGCAAAATTCCATGTGTCTGCATAGGTACAGTTGTGGCCCTTTTATAAATCATCTAATTGCTTAATATAAATTGTGTAAGAGAGAAATTAAAGTATCGTTCTGTGAATCGCAAGTCTTTTAAACTATATGGGCTTATTTTTTCTTTTTAGATGGAATTTATACATTTAAAACATTATGTTAAAAAAAACCTATAGATTTTGGGAATTTTAAAAAAGAATCTATTTGCTGAAGGTCAGCACATCAGAAAAAGTTCTTTTAAAATATGCTGATTCCTTTCATGATAAAAGTTTTTTATTACTGCTAATGATTACAAAGAAATAGGCATTTGCCGTTTCTCTTCTAGTATTTACTATGATCCTTACCCTTGCTGTCCTTGTTTACTTTAATAGGCCAGCACAAAGATTAACCTGAGCTGCATGCATTTGGTTGCCCAGTGTCTCTACAAAATAATGATATTACTGGCCTCTGCCTACCTAGCTTGTGTATTAAATACTGCTAACTTCATGTTGATGGAAAGGCATTGATTCTAGGATTGCACCATTTTGAGCTTTATGTAAGATGAAGAAGGCTAATATTATAAGATTAACTTTGCACTTGTTTTACTTACTTCAAACTGCAGCTCAAGTTGATATTAAAGATGATAATGTAGGAAGCTAGCTTGGAAATAAAGCAAGGAATTTGTGTGTATTAAAATCTATATTAATGTGGTAAATTTGCATATTTAATACAATAATACATGGATTTTATATGGGTTATCATGTGTCATGTAAGCCTGTATTAAGTTTAAGAATTGCAGAAGTTATGTTAATGTCTGTCTGATGAAGCTACACAGGTTTTTGTATCTGTATAGCTTGGCAAATTTGCTCTGTTGTCCACTATATGAATGAAGAATAATCAGACTATACAGATTTGCAGAGGTGTTAAAGGAAGCAATCAGCAAAAATTTTTCTGTAAAACAGGATTTGTTTAAATGAGACTATCAAACTTCTAAAGTACAAGCAGTCTAGCCTACAAAATTTGTATATCTGCATTTCAGCAGGATTCAGTGGTGCTGTACGGTGTGCAATTAGAAAGGGAATAATGACTCCAGGGTCTTGTATGCATTGGAACAATTTCATATGAATTTAGCTGTTCCTTGCGAATGTTTCATAGAAGAGCACTGGCATGCCACATTCCTAGGGGGTGAAAAAAGAATGGAAGAAGTCCAAGAATTTCAGTCAGAGCTAGCTATATATCCTCAGGCAAATATTTGCCAAAATGTGATTTTTGTGCCGATACAAATGATACCTAAGCTTATGTCAAATTTGAGAAATAGTTCCAGCTGCCAAAGAGAAGTATGGAGAATAATTTTTGAGACATGAAATGAAGCTGTGATTTGTGGTATTTCATGTCAAAATTTTCACTGCAAATTTTATGTAAATGTATTAAGCAGCCAGTGAAGAAAATCAAAATGAAAAACAAACCAAAAAAAATCTTTGATTTATTATAAGAGAAGAAATTAGTTACTACTGCTTTCTATGCAGCAGCAGCCCAGTTCCATATCAAGTAGTAGCTTGTGCCTGTGGAGAGAAGAGGCTAGAATTTCTTCTCCAACTGCAAAAGTACAAGGAAGAGTGGAATTGGTGTTCAGGAGATTCTTTTCCCCTACTCCCTACCAGATGAGAAATGAAGTTGCTGACTCACACTCTGCAGATCTTCAACGCATTTTCTCAGATCACCTGGCTTACAAGTTTACATAAAAATAAATATACTGTGAGGGATTATGTCTACTCCCTTAGAGATAAAAGAAGAAAACACAGTACTGCAGTTATATTCAAATAATAAAGATCAGCAATTGCTGCTGTGACACTGTACTTTCCCTGTGAGTCCTGCTCAATAGACATTAGAACCCATCTCAGGCATGTCCTGGGGAGCCCTCAGAGCTTTGTCTTGCTGGTTCCCATTCTCAGAGATTTGAAAAAGATGCTCACAGCAGCTGTGTGAATGTATTTCCCTCGGCCAGCAATGAGTGATCCCGCCTTACTTACTTCCTCCTCCTCAGAATTCGCTTGCACGTGCATTGTGATTGCACAATGCTGAAACTTCAAATGTTACAACAAGGACAATAAGTGTCCTTGTTGTAACATTTGTCCCTCACTCCTAGTGAGGGAACAAACTTACAGGTAAGTGGTTGCAAAACATTACTGGTAATGTTCAACCATTCTCAGCACCAGGGAACTTTTGGGTGGGAGAAGGGAAGCATCTCATAATGCCATTTTCTTGATCCTAAACAATTCTGAATTACATTATATGTTTTCACAGTTGAACACCCTTTCCTTATTGCTGTAAGAGATAATATAATTTACGGAATTTCTCTGAACCCTGAGGAGAAGATGAATGATGCTATGGTTCCAATAGCAGGAGTTCAAAATGGTGTTGATGTTGACTTTGATGACTCTGAACAGATGATTTATTGGGTTGAAAATCCGGTAAGGTAGTATTTGTGTTCAAAATGTGCACTAAAATAAGACTTTTTATTTTAAAATAATGTTTTTGACTGAAATATGTTAGCATTGCAGGTAAAAACTTTGATAAATGTAATTAAAAGCAATGAAAGGTGTTTTCTTGGGGTTTTTTGGTTTTTCTGTTTGTATGGTTCTTTCCCCTAGGATAAGATAAAGAAGCTGCATCTCCTTCGTAAATTAGCTTTCATCTTTGTCAGCTGAAATATTTGATTAATTCTATTTCTGGCTCAGCCAAATACATGAACAGGAAATGTTGGAAAGCATTGGCAGAACCATACTCTCAGCCCCTCCTTTGCTATAGTCCACTCTTTCTCGTCTTGTCTTAGGACTTAATTCTGCAAACACAGCCAGAACACTTCTCCATGGGAGCAGTACTTTGGACACAGTGGCACTAAACATTAGAGTGAAAATACATGCATCTAGTTTGAGCACTTAATGAAGTAACATAGTAGAGAGACATCTTTTTCTTTAAGTAGAAGGAAATGGTTGCAAAGCCACAACAATTTCCAAGTAGCACATATGAGACTTACAGATATGAAAAATAGGTTGAATTAATTTTTAATAGTTGATTATAATTGTTTGACTAAGCGTTTTTAATGCTTGTCCTGAACTAAGAAACCATGTGTGTTCCCTAAGGCTAACTCACCACAAAAATAAAATCTGTGGCAGTGTGGAAGATGGATGTGGTAGGAAACTGCTGATTCAGCAATATGTGTTCGCTCCTGGAAACTTAAAAGCACTTCTTTTTTCAAGAAAAGCAATGCTTAGGTCCTGGAGAAGTATAATGGTAGATAAGGAGATTTCTGTAGTTATGTTTTATAGAAACAATTCACACTAACGTATTACCTTTTATCCACACAAGATTTGAGTTTTTTTCCCCAGATAATTTCCCTTACATTTTGCAGGTTTGAAGTAAAAATAAGTTTAAAAATCACTCATTTTAAAGCCTTTTCTGGGTCAGTCATAAAGGAATTGTAATTTATTTAAATACTTATTCATTTAAATTTATAATGTTTAGTTCCCATGAAGTATTTATATAGACCTGTTTAAGCAAACCTTTGCCCAAGAAACTAGATAAATACTCAGGAATCTATTTGATCCTCCATGCATTCTGAAAAGAAGTTCTTGGCAGATCTCAGCCAGCAGATACAGCTGACATTTACAAGAGGTAGAACAGTTCTGCAAGAGGTCATGGGCTGATGCATCCATTAACAGAGCTGGCAAGTGAAATGCTAGCTGCTTCTGCAGGCTGAGTGCGAGTAAGTGCTGTATTTTAGTTAGGTCTTGAGCTCCCACCTGACAAACGCGTGACTATGGGCTGTACCCCTGACTTGCAGGTCTCAGGCTGCTCTTGCTCCCAAACCAAGCTGACACACCTATGTCAGTCACGGCTCGCTCTCTGAAAAAAGATATTTCTGTAGTTTCTAATGACAGAGGCGTACTTGCCTATATTCTTAGTTATAGTCCTTGTCCACTGCCACAAGACCTCTTCCTTAACACCCTGTTTTGCCTTCATCCATTGCGTGTTTGGATTTTCCGGGTGTTTGTCTACACTCGCATAGTTTATAGCTGTAATTTCACTGCCAATGTTGCCAACAGTTGAAGCTGTAGTTAGAGCTCAAGTGAACATCGGTCAACTCATTCACCCTGTCTGAAGCATCTTGAGGGAGCAGAGAGAAGTATCAGAGTCCTCCCTATTCTACCTGAAAAACACTTCCCAAGTATTTTTATCTTCAGCTGTTATGTTCCCTAGGTTATTAATTGTAAATGTCAATAATAGGCAGGAGAATTCCTTACTGTCTTTCAAGTGTCTATGATACTCTACATGGTTGTAAATATTCAACGTCCATCAGGCTCTCAAAGTAGGTTTATACGGTACCAAAAGTTATCCTACTTCCTTCTGTAGACTCCAGGACAGGTTAATTTGCAAATAGCACTACATTTTTAGGATTCAGCAAGCAACACTCTACCAGTGTCTAAGAAATTCTACCTGTTTAAGCCAGCAGTGAATTTGGTCTGGAGTTCTTGTTCAGGTTTTTGCCATTTGATATGTTGATTCCTTTCTGAAGCACCATTTTAAATTCTGCCCTGAGGTGTTTAGGCAGTGTACCGATATTGTGGTAACAGAGCATGGACAAAATGATCACTGGGTGCTTTTCCTAAAGCTGTTTATACCTTGTTTCTGCTCTTAGATGGCAACTGCAACCTGTTCTCCATTTTTTACTGCCTGGGCCTGCTCTGTCTCTGCCTGTACCCCCTCCCTTCCTGAACTGAGCTAGTGTTAGCTGCGCAGCTTCCATCTTCAGGTGATGCAAGGTTCAGGCTCTAATGGTGCACTCTATGTTCTGTCCCTTTGAGTTGGCAGTGCCCCTCTGTCTTTCCAGCAAAGTGCCAGAGCAGAACAGACCTACTGCATGTGTTGCCTCAGTGAAGAACTGGGCTGGTGGGTCCCAGTGCTACCTTGTCTGGGAGCCTGCACCATGGAGTGAGATCTTCCAAGGACAGGCACAGCATGTCTGCGTCAGTGGAGGAGGAAGTAAATAGTGAGGGGAGAGAAACTGATTTCAACCCTTGCCCACAGCTCCCCTAACCCTACTGACCTCTTATCCAAAGGACTTAATAATGTGCGATAGCTGCTGGTATTTCAATTCTACATCAATACTAGTTGTGAAAGATTCGTGTGATAATACACAGGACTTCTGCAGAACACCTGTAAAACTGACATAACCTGAAGAAAGCTCAGGAAGGCAGCTATGGTAACCGTTTCAGACCTTTATCTGGCTTGTCTCTCTGTTTAGTGCTTGTTTATATCATGCTTTAACATCACACACTGTAGATAATATCATAGAATCTGCAAGTGATAGGTTATCATTTCAAGGGTTACCCTGGTGAAGAATCTTAGTCTTGATTCTATGTATTACAGCTTATTAAAAATTTTGTTCTTAAATATTTATGCGTGGAGAGAGCACTATTTTCCCTTACTAGATTTCAGGTGTATTGAAGACAGTTAACTGAGGTATACTGGTAAAAATCTTTTGATAATGAAATACAAATTACAGAAGTGTGACTGTATATAGCTTAAATGTATACAGTTCAACCTTGTGTAATATAGTAGTTTTATTTCTGTTGATCAGGTTTTGTTTGGTGAACAGTAATGCCTCTTTACACTGGATAATTGTGATTACAATAATATTTTTCCCATGTTTATGCCTTGAGCATAGGTTTCTTTCTACTGGATTTTCATTTTGCTAAAAAAAGATTGTAATATAAAGTGCTGATGTAGTTGGAATAAACCAGTGTGTTCTGCTCTTGACATTTTTCTATGTTTGTTATCTCTTTTTTTCCAAGGGTGAAATTCACAGAGTGAGGTCAGATGGAACCAACAGGACAGTTTTTGCTCCAGCAGCTGTTATTGGTGCTCCTTTTGGCCTGGCATTGGATTGGATATCTGCAAACCTGTATTACAGTAACCCAGGGACGCAGTCAATTGAGGTAATTATTTAAGAGGGGCAACAGGAAAGTAAGAGCCTAGATTTTTGACTGCTATATATATAGGTTGAAATTACTAATTTTTTTTTAGTGAAAAAGTGAGATTAGATTTATTTTAAAATGCAAACAGTCTGTAGAGCAATACTTTACAAACATCAAGAAATAAATCTGAATTTGAGCACAGTCAAAAAAATTGAAAGCAGTGTATTCAGGGAACTTTATTTGTGCATAGATCTCTTCCCCTTCCCCCTTTTTTTTTTATCTTCCGTTCAAGTCATTAAGCTTCTGATGTTTGACACACAACCTTTCTGATCAGTAGAGTTATTATTATTACTATTATCACTTCAAATCAATGATCCCAAAGCAGTGCCTCTGAAAGTAAAGGAATGTTGCCATCAAATGCAGTAAGATACACTCCCAAATGCTTTGATATCCTATTATGTAGCTTTCTAGAGACTGGCAGTCTTATGGTATGTGAAGGATAAAATTGCCATTTAGTGAAGCAAATAGAGTATAAGCAATATATAATAGAGTAATGACTGTGAATAGGCACAGTCATTAATGTCCTTGTCTTGAGATATAAATATGTACTATTAAATTTAAAGACAGCTAATTTAAACAAATAAAATGGAATACTTTCTAAATCAACATTTCGTCAACTTGTTCAGCCTGTAATGCTTTCAAGATATTGTGGAAGCTGAAAGATTAACTATTTTGATACCTTATTTGTTAACATAGGCAAATTCTGAGCTGGAAGCAGCTCATTTAAGGGGTGTGTGTTAGAGAAGGGAGATGGTCAGAGTACAGAACAATATTGCTTTTTCTTCATAGTATTTGAGAGTCTTCTTCAATTTCAACTCCATGTGGATTTAGGCTTCCTTCCTTTAATTTGAAAATCTATCGTAAATTCTGTATTACGTGCTCTAATGAGTTTAATGTTTGTATAGGTCCTGAAGTTGCATGGTGACGTAATGTACAGGAAAACACTGATTACCAATGACGGTACCTCTCTGGGAGCTGGCACGCCGATTGGTTTGACAGTTGATCCAGCAAGAGGGTAAATTTCCAAAATTGCTGTTGTCTTTGTGTATTAGTATGTTCTCCACGTTTTTCTTAATTTTTGGGGTCTTCAGCTTCCATCCTGGATTTGACATGGGGTTTTTTTTTCATATTTGTGCAAAATTTATTTGTTCTTTGTCATGGTTTAGCCTGGCAGGCCGCTAAACACCACAGCTGTTTGCTCACTCCTTTCCCCCTTCAGTGGGATGGGAGAGAGAACTGAAAAAAAAAAAAAAAGGTGAAACTTGTGGGTTGAGATAAAGACAGTTTAGTGGGACAGAAAAAGAACAGAAAATAATAATAATGATAAAATAATACACAAAATAAGTGATGCACAATGCAATTGCTCACCACATTCTGACTGATGCCCATCCCATCCCTGAGCAGCAGTAGCCACCCCTTGAC
>Ga0181612_155925_pt1 | contig 16453 bp, 9 predicted proteins | sample HoacroProtozoa21_FD_119630 | JGI IMG/M metagenome (GOLD analysis project Ga0181612, IMG submission 119630) | Hoatzin crop microbial communities from Cojedes, Venezuel. Combined Assembly of Gp0051906, Gp0051904, Gp0051908
CTTTTCTTTTCTTTTCTTTTCTTTTCTTTTCTTTCTTTTCTTTTCAGGTTCTCATTTTTTCTTTTTTATCTTCTACCTCTTTGTTCCTCTTCTCCGTGGACCCCTCTGCTGAGATCAGATTTCTTTTGTTTTTGCCATTTTCATTTTCACTTTCTAAAACTCATTATCTCTTTTGATGACCAGAATTCATCCTTCTAATAATTCAGATATAAAGAAAGACAGTACATAAAGAGAATAACTAATTGCTTCCCCTGTTAATGTTTCAGTCTGCAACAGGAGCTGACATCCTCAGCAGGACATGGTAACAAGTTATGGAGAAACTTGTGAGGGACCTGCCACAGAAATTAACAAGAGAAACCCTAGTCACAAAGAAAGAAAAGCAAATTCTTCCCTGGGCTAGTGACAGCCCCTTAACTCATTTGCATTTTATTCTCAGAGGCATGACAGTAAAAGCCTATGTATGAGAAAAGGCAATGCAACGATTGATGTTCAAATATCATGAAAATGACCAGATCCGCAGCTGGCATAAATCAACATAGATCTGAGAAATTAATGGAGCGATGCCAATTTACACCAGATGAAGACCTGGCCCAATAAATCTATCATGCTCTGGATAAAGGAGTTAGTGGGAAGGGGAACGTACTATGAATTAGTGTCTGGTCAAACAGGCAGTAAAATATAAACACAGCTCCTGCTTGTTGCAGATGGCTAGCTGTGGAAAATGCTTCCTTTGGAGAGAAAGCATATCCATGGGGACTCCCTGGGCCCTTCAGTCCTGCTCTTGTGAGGGAGACGATGGCCAGGGTAGTGCTGTTAGTGTTTGCCCAAAATTTCAAAGGAGACTGAGGCATGGATTCCACATTACATAAAGGGGATATTAAGAAACAGCGGTTTAAACATAAAAGAAGAAACCTTCCTGTAAGGACTCTTCCTTACATGTACCCACTCACTGCCCTGAAAACTCCAACCAGAGAGTGTCCTGAGCTGGTGCTCATTAGAGTATTATCCTCTACCAGCCATACTGTTGTTAAACTACAGTAGCCCAGCATTTGAACATTTTGTGATGATTAAATGAAATACTGCATTTATTTCTTCATCTTTGATGTCACTTTAATATTTAAAAGAATGATTTGGAACTTGCATGTTATTTTGAGCTATGTGAAGTCATCCAGGGTTAAGCCAGGATAGGATTAACTGTTCACCAGAAGCCAGGAAGGGACACAGCCAGATGGGCTGACCCAAACTGGCCAAACAAAATAGGTTATTTGATACCATGTGCTGTAGTGCTGGATTCCGGTTGGGGGAGTGTCCTGGGTTCGGCCAGGACAGGGTTAATTTTCACCAGAATCCAGGAAGGGACGCAGCCGGGCAGGCTGACCCAACCTGGCCAAACAGAAAAGGGTATTCCATACCATGTTCCATCATGCTGGGCCCTTGTTGGAGGGGAGCTGCGTGGCGAGAACTCTCTCGCAGCTCGGGAGTGCGCGGAGCCAGGCGGTGAGAGCGGCTCTCTGTGTTGTGTGGTTTGTGTTGTGTATTCTCCTTATCTGTATTGTTGTTGTTGTTATTGTTCCCTTTGTTTGCAGTTCTGTTAAACTGCCCTTATCCCGACCCACCAGTTTTTTGCCTGTTTCTTTCCATTCTCCTCCCCACCCCCATGGGGGTAGGGACGGTAGAGCGACCGAGTGGGCCTTTTGTTGCTGGCCACGGCCAAACTACAACAATACTGAATACGAAATCAATTGCCAACTGGCAAGTGGTACAGGTGAGTTCTGAAATGAAGAAAGTTGCTAAGAGATGTAAGGATTTCAGCTAAACCTCCACAGCTAGATAGGGAGAAGAAAGAGTTCAGGAGTTCATGGTATTCAAGAAGAAAAATGATGTTTAGACAGAAAGCAGAAGGTTGATAATATTTCAGAAAATTTAGATGTTTCTCCAGTAAGTGTTTATGAATGAGGAGGATCTGATTTTATCACAGAGTGATATGAAGTTACAGTAATCATTAGGGAAATGCTTTGTTGTGAAAGAAATAAAATTTTTTAAATCATTGGGCTGGAGTAATTGGCACCTAAGAGTTCTAAAAGAGAACATCTAACTGCCTAAAAAGGCAGTAGAATGCTAACATTACGCTGACTTTAAAGGAAAAAGAAACACAAAAAACCCAAAAAACAACCAAAGAGGATGATCTAAACAATGACAGGCTACAGAAATCCACAAAAATAATGAAAAAAGCTCTTGCAAGAATCATTTTGTAAAAGGTTTGAAGGATATAAATTTAACCCAGCTGATACTTTTATATGGAATATGGATCTTCTCAAGTCTAATTTTATTCTTTGGTGAAATAACAAATTTCTTGAGAAAGGCAAATAGAGGTATTTGGATGTCAAAAGCTATTTGCCCATGTAACACACTGATGAAAAGCCACAAAATCAATACAATAAAACCAATACAGAAAATGTTCAGTAAGATATACCTGATGGATTGGTTTGGAGTTACACCTTAATAGCTAGAGTACACAATAAATGATAGTAGTGCTCCTCTATCAACATGACTTGGAAGTAAAATGAAGGAAGAAATTAATTCTGAGGATTAATTGACAAGACTGACCCATTCTGATATACGATGTTTTTAAATGATGATGAAAAACTGGATACAGTACGGAAGAGAGATAGAAAAAAGGTTTGAGAACGAAGAAACCACAACATGAATGTGGTAGCTTCTCTCTCTTTTGCTGTTTTCTGATCGAAATGTGCCATATTTTCTGGGAAATATACTCCAGGTAAATGCAAGTTAATGTTTTCTTTCTGTATAGATGTACCTAAGCCCTTTGGAAGTAATGGGTTTTGAAACCTTGAAAATTTGAATTAAGAAGCTCTTGAAAATGTTAATGATCTTATTTATCTTACAGTGCAGCTTAAATTTTTAGCTGAATGTCAATTGTATTCGATTTAGTCAAAGAAAATAGTTATAATAAGCAGTGACATGTTGCTAAGGAAAAATATCGTAAACAGTAAATCCTACAAAAATGGAAATAATGATTAGAAATAACAAAATGAAGTAAATTTCTGCACAAGGCTTAAATGAATCTTCTCTGAGAAGTGCTCAGTTAAAACAATGCTAGATAAATGTCAAGCTGATTACATTTTAGTGAAAAGTCTACAATATAATGCTTGACACAACACGCTAAGGTTATTAGTTATTATATTTCCACATGGGTATTTTTTTTGTTGTCCATTCTGTATTTTTATCTTTGCAAATATAAAGCAACAATTATAAGCAAAAAAAAGTATCTTCTTTAAATTCGTGGGTCAGATTCACAGTGTTTGATGCATCCTCATTTATACTATCTGCGAAAGCAACCCAAAATTTCCTCATTTGTCTGTGAATTACTTACATGTTCAGCGACATCCAGGCACTTCTGTTTGCAGTCACAGAGGCACGTTGTTTCTCTAGCGTTCCTGCTGTGTGCTACTGTTAACTAGTAGTCTTAAGTCTAGTCTTAAATTTGTTAAATTGCACCTGGTATCTGTGTGCTATTTGCCTTTTCTGTTAGGGTTGTAGCCTGCCTCTATATTAGTTATTTGACTATCTGTATGAAGTGTGCTGAATTATGAATGTTAAAATTAATAAAAGTTCTTGTTTTACCACTCTTAGATACTGAAGTATTGTATTAAAAAGCAAAAGACTATGATCTTTATGATTTGCAGGGGTAACATGCTGAAAGTTTTGCACACTTCCACTTCCTTGTGTTAGAAAGAGTTTGGCATTTGAGGTAAATAAAAGAAAAAATACAACTGAAATCAACAGGTAAGAGATAGGCATTAGATCTGGGAAAACTTTTAATTTAAGGTGCTGTATATTTCTCTGTAAATAGTTTTCTCTGTCTTCAAATTTTCCTGCCATGCCTCAGTACCCTGACGCTACAAATTTTACACATTCCATCTCATTTTGGCATCAGCCAGTTGTACTTCCTAACTTTCTTTGCTTCTGTGTTGTCACACATCATTCTACCACAATTAACTTACAAATGTCCTTTGTAGAAATAAGAAAGCATGATTCCTTCACGTATTGAACTCCACTAGAGAAAAAGGATGACTGTTTTTTTGTGACCGCATCAGGACACACTATGTCCATGAAAGCTCCATTTTCCATTAAGGGAAATGAAATACCGTTAGCTTTGTCATGTGCTGATTTTCCCTGTTGTTTTACTCACTCTGTAAGTGTCTGCCTGAGACATTTTAGTCAAATTCTCATGCTTCAAAAATATAGTCCTGTTCCAGTGGGTCTGCCTATCTTTACATCAGGGCACTAGGCAGTCACAAGCTGTATTCTCCGTAAAGGACTTAGGTGTTGCCCCAATATTGCAGTCAATGATCTGCCCCTAAATGAACTAAATGTATTTCTGGGTTCCATCTCCTGTGGTTTTATTGAAAGGCGTGATAATGGTATAAAACAGGCTATTCCAGTCTTAAGTGCATCACAGGGATGCCTTTTCTCACTGTCCCCATGGGGCAATAAGGGCTGAAGCCACTGGCAAGCACACTTGGGGGTGTTTACTTGTTTCTTTTCTCTCTGTTCAGGATTTTGGTGGCAGTCTGCTGCTCATGGTCATTGAGGAAGGGTGGAGCCTGTCCATGTGTCTGGAAACTTGCCGCATTTAAGAAGTTCAGACATCAGGAGTCAGAAGCATCTTACTCTAACCGATCAGGCAGGGGTAGGCTGGTAATAAGAGATTACACTGTCAGCTGTGTGAGGCTCTCCTTTCTTTTACCCTCTGTGCCTAAATCTTATTTACATAAATGCAGAGCATGAGTTTAGAGGTAGATTTTTGTATTTACCCTTTTTTCTATCTCCTGTTGCACGGTGAAGTTTTAAGAGTTTATTTACCTCTGTTTCCCCTTTTCTTCACATTGCACCACAATTGATAGATGGCCAATTCATAAGAGTTCAAATACCCTACCAGCTTTTTACAGCGTCATTCCCAACCACATAATTTATCAGTCTCCTGCAGATCTTCTAAGACCTTGTTTATAGCCAAATTCCCAAAGGAGTTGCAGTCTCAGGTACACTGCTGCCTCCCTAGGGCCAAGGCCAAAAAAACAAAAAAAAATGCTGTAAAGCGCCTGCCCAGTGTTTTGATGTCTTTGGGCATACTCTTAAAAGGTGCTGGCATCTGAATGGTCATTGGAAGACTGGTTTGGGCAACAGTGCCAAGTATTGTGAGTTTCCAGGCACTAGTAAAGACATGATTGCTCTTTTTGCTCCAGGTTCTTTAAATGACATGGCATCGGCCCTGGTGCCAATGAAACAGTGGTAAAAGACAGCTAAGAAATATTTGCTGGCAGGCGCTGCAGAGCAGACTGCCTACCAGGTCCTGCCAGTATCTACGGTGAAGGCCACCGTGGGGATTCCCCAGCAAAGGAGGCTCACGAATAGGCAGAAATCTGAACACTGCATTGCAGTGTGTCATCCCCACATTGCCAAACCTGCTGATAATTCTCCTAATCCCCTACTTAGCCAAGAGCCACCCTGGTAACCTCTGGGCTGAAGGCCTCTGTCTGCTGGAATGGATCTGCTCTGGATACAGTAGATCAGTCTCCTGGGCTGTGTCACAAAACATCCTCATTTTTATTATATTTACAGAACCCCACAGAGGTTTGTATTTCCTGTTCCACAGGTTTTTTTCATACCAGTCATTTCACTGTTGGTTACACTACTATTAATAAATTCTCTTTCTTGTTTGTTTAGCCAGGATTTTCATTGCTATGACTGTTATTTTCCTTCCTGATCCATTCTTTTTAGCTGTTGGGCAGAAAGTCTTCTATTTTTTTCCTTGAATAATAGAATTTTCTAATATAGCACTCTTTATCCAATAAAGATACATTTTGACTTTAGCTGTGTTCTGCTCTTTCGCCTTTGTAATGTTATTTGTTTTATTAACCTGCCCTAGGACGTCCCAATGTGGCTAAGCAAGGTAAGAATGGCTCAGGTGTGAGTGGCCATGACCATTTATTCCATTTCAGACCCATACATATATGGCTGTTTTGGGGGAAAATGGTAGTAAGTGGATAAAAGAGCGTGAAGACTAGATAACTAGCTAGCAGGATATTGGTGTATGATTAATGGAACAGTAACAATCCGTGCAGGATGGTTGGGAAAGGAGAACACTGGATGAAGTAAATCTTACTGGCTTTTGGATTGGAAGGGAGGTAAAAAGACCACCTTTTTTTCTCTGGTTTTGGATAGCAGAAACAAAGGTATTTTCAGGGCTGCAAAAGCACACCAGGGGCAGAAAGAAAGGAAAAGCATGGGGTTTTTTTCCTTATGCTCAAAGGCTTTGGAAGAGGAACGAAAATGAAGTCAGGTTGCGTTTGTTTTGAACAGTGGTGAGGCAAAGAAAGAAATGACAGGGAAAGGTAATTTGGGTGAGGTTTTTGCTTGTGTGTTTTTTTTTTTCTTTTGGGATGATACAATGTGTGTATGTGTGAATGTAAGAACAGTTATGTAGGATCCATTTGGTCCAATGTTCTCCAGCCATATCCTCAGCATGGCAATGGTGAAAAGTGGGTGCCTACAGAGAGTGTAAAAACTGGGAAAGCATGATATGATATATGATATGCACATTATTCAGAGTTTTTTTAGTTTGGCTCTAAAACACCCTTACCCCGACTGCAACAGGGGTGATCTCCATGGCAATAGTTGTTCTCGCCTTTAATCGATGCTCCACGTTTCTCAGCAGGTTGTCAGGCAGTCAAAACCCCTGCATGATCTCGACAAGAATGCTTGTGTTTTCATGAGCCAACAAGTCATCCATGCCTGTGACTGATGCAGGTGATGCTGTTAAATCTAGGCTAAAGGAATAGCAGTGGCACCTTCTCCAGGACAGCCATTTCCAGGTGATATTCAGATGATGCACCTGGCTCCCTTCTACAAAGGGATCAATAACTTGATCCATAAAACCCATGAAGTACAGGACTAGATGAAGTGGCCAGGTGCCATAGTCCATAAAGACTTAGGGTGCCTTTTTAGATAGTAAATTCAGTGTAATCTATATGAGGTAGACAAGTAGTGTGTGTGTGGTATGCAACAGAGACCAGAGTAAGAAAGGCGTAAGAGATAGCTGTGCAGTTAAGCTATAGTCTTGGATACACTAAACATTGTGCACGCTGATTTTCTATTCTAGCAAGACCTTGTTTTGTACAACACAGGCACAAGATATCTGCACTGAAGGGTCTCAGAGCTCCCATTTTCTTTGTAACAGGGAAAGCATAGGGTATTCTGAAGTACAGTTACAACTTTTCATTATACTGTCTAACTCTGCCACAAGCATATGGATACCTTACACTCAGAAATGAGCCACTGGGACATTATTCCTACTAAAATATAAAAGGCAAGAAGAGGACTCATGAAATGTGCTTCGAAAAATATAATTAGGAGCAATGAAAAAGAACGAAGGAAAAGAAGTCTAGAATAATCTGCTAAAAATACTCAGGTTCAGAAACAAATTATACATCTTTATTTTGAACACTTTATTCCACATATGTATTACATTTAAAGTTCATATACATAGTATACCGCTAAAAAAGAATCAGACAATAGGACAGGGATGTTTTAAGCAAAATATTATAACCAGAAAGTCTTGTAGTAGGATGTTATATGATTAATACTTTCATTGGGATGAGTAAAGGAAAGAAATAAAATGCAAAAATGTAAATAAAATGGTGTTAAGTTCATTAGAGTCTAATTGGCTAGTCTGAATTGTCTTGTTAGAAAAATGTCACAGAATCATATCTGTGACTAGCATGGCTCTCAGACCTCTGATGGTACCAGGGCAGTCAGTGGCGTAGTCACTGGCTGGAGCTGCTGGCTCCAGGGCAGTTTGTAAAGCAGGGTGGGCTCCAGAGCAGGCAAAGCCAGGATGCTGCCACTGAAAGAGAGCTGCCATTACCCGCAGCCATGTAATCCATGGTAGAGTTGCGAGCACATCTCTTAAACTGCTGGTGTACAAATCCTCGTCTCTTCTGGCCTAGGACTGGAAGGCAGGGAATACCTGCCTTTGGGAGAAGTTGGGGTTACACGATGCAGAGAGGTAGGAAACACGAGAACTGAAAAACACGGAGTGAGTCCTTTCTTGATGTTTGGAGGTGTGATAAAATAAAAAGCAAAGAAAGGCTGCAAATCTTTGTGAGTCTTCAGGGAGTAGCATAGTAAGCTGTGATGGGACACTGCTGGCTGCTGGCAGGCATTTAAAAATCAAGAGAAAATCTGGTGGTTTGGTAGCCTGTCTTTTCTTTGCAAAACACCGTGCTTCAAGGTGAAACCCTTTGTATTTCCAAAAGCAGATTCCATCCTGCCTACTCCAGGGTCCCTTTACTTGGGAGCTGGAGCTCCCAGTCTTACTTGTCCTGGTTGTCATCATTCTACTTTTAAAAAATGCATTTCTCTGCCAGACTGCTCAGAATAATCAAAACTAATCTTCCACTGACCCTGTTTATTTTATTGCACTGAGGAACTATTTCTTGTTTCTGTACTGCAATGGTTCACTGCATGTTGTTTGTGTTGCCATTACATCTGAGGAATCTGCATTTTCTGCAGTAGCTATTACAAATGAAAGTATTTGTATTTATGAATGCCCAGCTTCTCTTTCAATATGTAAGTACGTGAAGGTATACAAATGTTGATTCTTTAGCACTGATGCTAAATGCACTTATTCCATTTTTTAAGCTGACAAAGAAGTTTCACCTATATAAAAAAATGCTTTAGTCAGTTCTAAGGAGTCTGATTTTCACTAACAGGTTTCAGATGGCTTGTTCTCAGAGAGTAAAGAATTTCTTAGAATGTAGGGGATTGAACTGACATTTTGAAAGTGTTGTAATTGGAGTAGGTGGTGTAGGGCCTTCAACTTTATATTCAGCCTTCAGTGATGAAAAGAGCTGTTCTTGAGTACCCAAGAATATATAAAAGCCTTGATACTTGGTATCAAAATCCAAATGGCATATTCTTGAACATGTGATTCACTCTGACTTTAGGAGAATATGCTTCTGGTCATCACCTCTCAGAGTCTGGCTTAAAGAAGATATAAAGATTATAGTTCTGGTGCTGTGACACCCTATAGAAAGAGGACAAAAACTAGCCTATATGTGTGCTTTGGTCTATTTAGTCTTCTACATAGCAATCATTAAGCAATACCTTCCTATCCTATGTTAAGCAAAGTACCTTTCAATAGCCAAATCCACCTTGTTCTATACTATGTACACATTGACTAGTAACTCTAGATGTGTCATCCCTGGAGCACTGCCCAGGGCAGCGCTATGCCATTGCCCAAGCCAGCTCTTGTCTGTCCAATTCCAGTATCATAAGCAAAGCAGCCTCATCACCACAGGCAAATTAATCTCCTTTCTCTACAACATACCAGAGACGCGATACCATGGAAAAAGAGCTGCATTGTTTCTGGGTTCCAGTTGGTATCTATGAATGATGCTGCACTGTGCCTTCTAGGCATATTTGACAGCATTCAATTACTTAAACATACTCATTTTCATTACAGGCAGTAGAAGCTATTTTACCTGATCTTGAGCGGTCACTGCAGACCTGACCTGTCATTAAAGACCTGCAAGGCCTGTGCCACGTCTGCCAGGCCACACAGATGTCTTTCACTTCCCATGGACTCTCCACTGACACAAGAATCCTGTGTTCAGGCAGCTGCATCCTGCCCTCCTGCTTGGAAGACAGTTCAAAGATCTCATGGAACCATGAGCTGCTGTGCACAAGCATGCTCTTCCTTTGTGACCAGGCTGGGAATACTGCTGAGATTAAACCAATGTCAAAGTCCTCAGCCATGCTGACAATAAAGCAACATTTTTATTTGTGGTATCTTTCGACAGAGTTGGAAAAAAACCAGCAGATTGGGCCTGGGCTTTTCTGCCAAGGTGTCACACAACCCTACCTGGCATTGTTAATAATAGCTGGGTTCCAGCAGAAGTGCAAACCATGGGCCTCATTTTCCTGTAGATGTGTCCAAGAAAGGAAAAAGGCTTGCAGAATCAGTTTTTCTATGGCATGGTGTGATACGTTGTTAGATGTGGAAATACAGTCTTGGAGGGGCGTTTTAGTCTCTGTGTGCTCTTGAATTATTGTTCAGATGATATTGCTGCAGCTAAATAAGAAAATAGGTACAATTTTTTCTTAGAAACAGGTATGGAGGTTTCTTCAGCTTGCAGAAAAACAGGGGAACCATACGTCTTCGCAGAAAGAATAATTTCTCAAAAGGCCTGCGGGATGGTGAGGGGTGCATATAGAAAGGGACAGGTTTACTTAACACATTCTAAGCAATGTGCATTCAATCTAATTGTGGGTTACAAAATTACAGGATGAGCCATCCAATATTTATTTATCATGTTTTCCACACCCTTAAACACTTGCATGAGATCTTCCCACTTCTCCATTCCTGAATTAAAACACTGAGAGATGACTTCTTAGTATGGGGATTCACAGTGAAAAATTCCCTCCAGAGTGAAACACGTAAGTTGTGTCTTAAAACACACACTGATGGCTCACTTCTCTTTTATAAAGCCAGCAAAGAGGCAAGAGGAAAACCCCACTTTTTGCGTAGCAGGTCAATGCTTACTTGTGACTACATGATCAATATTAGTCATACTAGTTGGATACATTCTTCTAAAAAAATGCTGAACTGGTTCCACTGAAAATGGTGATTTTTTTTTCTTGTGGAGAATGTATTTTTTTGGATTCTGAGAATGCAACCATTCAAATAGCTGTCACATTTTATATTTCTGATATCTATTAGACATAGCTGGCTTGCCGTCTCCTTAATCTTTTACATACACATGCACAGATGTGTTTTTCTCTTCCTGAGTCTCCAGAGCACCAGCTACTGCTGACAACTGTCCCAAGTGCCTATGACAGGTTCACTCACAGCACTTCAAAGAGAAAGCTAACAACTCCTTATTTTAAAAATAATTTATCTATTCAGCAGCAAAGAGGGAATCCATATTTGATTCATTATTCACTTCTTAATCTCTCTACAATTCAATAAGTGCTTGCCACTAAACCCAAGGTTTTAGAAATGTATTTTGTATTTTCCTCTACAGGGCCACTGGGACCTTGCCAGTACCCTGCAGTTCCCCCTTTCTCTTCCAATAGCAAACTAGTGGCAACAGAGGCTAACAGATTATTTCAACTCATTTGGTTCCATGGTCTAGTGATCACTTAATATTCATCATGATCCCAGGCCTATGTGGGATTTCTAACTGGTTTCACTCCCAAAGATTAGTAAGGCCAAAGATTACTTACTTTCCAAGATGAATTATGCATTAATTGTAGTAGAATCAAGCTACTCGGAGCAAAAGAAGTTATGAGGCCCAAGAACTCTTCCCTGATTAATATGGCACAGCAAGTAGTATCTCACGTGTTAACAAGCAGGTGTAATATGATTTAATTAATAAGACCTCTGATGCAAAATTGAAGCATTTACTGAGGTGGAATGGGCAAAAAAATTAGCCTGCAATTTTGATAATAAACAGAAACATTTCACAGCAATTCTTTCAGGCAATTTCTACACTAAGTGCTTCACAAACTGGTTTTCTGTGTGAACTGATAAACAAAACTGGAGACAAAGCATTCAAGTCTTTTGAAGGGCAGAAAGGATTTGTTTTCAAGTGATATTTGAAAAGAATGGGAGAGAAATAGAAGTTCACAAACACATGCTAATAAAGTGGTGGGGATTTAACGGTTTTACATGAGGTCAGCTGGTCATAAACTTCTAGCAATTCCTGTAATTTTCTGTATTGCAGACCATTCTGCGAAAGTTGATGCATAACGGGAAACATGATGAGTTCCCTGAAGGAAAAGTATTCACCATTGAACAAGGTTAGTTAAGAGGAAGAGAGAACTCAGGCCATTAACAGTAGTTGCACCACAGGACAAGTCTAGAGCTGCCAACAGAACTGCCCGAGTTGTCTGCCAAAATGCCAGATGCTACTGCTAAAAAATAAATATGACAAATTGTTATCCAAAATTGGTGTCTGAGCTTCATGCCTGCATTCCACAGAAGAGAAAAGAAAAACAACACAGTAAAGAAGTATCTTCACTACTGAGCACTTACAGATCTATTTTTTAATATTAGCTGCTGGGGTAAATGGGAAGAAACACCTCATCCTATGCAATTCTGAGGATTCTGAGATTTAGTAATGAAGAATTTTACTTGATACCACAAATCTTTTCCGTCCCTGAATTCTTTCTAATTTTTATATTAAAAAAATAAAAAATAAAAAAGCCTCTTGCAATTTCCCAACAGAAAACACTATTTCTCGGATTAGCAGTTGTTGTCGGAGTTTTGCGATTGTGTGTATGCATGACCCAGAATTCTTACAATGTAAAAACTTGGCTTTGTTTTTTCACATCTAAATGTAAAGGGAAGAAAGCTGAAATATTTCTGGCAGTATCAACAGAAGAGTTTTTGCTAGCACAGTTCTTCCAGCTTAGTGGTGGCAATTTTCCGCGAATCAATGAGATTGCAAAACCTAATTACAGTGATATCTCTTCAGAAAAGACATATGGCCGGCCACAAACATAAAGAGGTTCAAGCATGTCCTTATGTTCTGACCCAAACCCGCAGCAGAGGTTTTCAGCTTCTGTTCAGTCTTGAACATTTGGATGGAAAGAAATTAGTTGAAAAAAGGACTTGCCATGCTTCAACCAGAGCTAAAAGCAGAGAATGTGTCAAGGGTCCTACTGTGTTGGTGGTCTGACACCTTACTGCATGCATGGCTACAAGATAGAGGTCAGGGGTCCCCAGAATGCACACAGGAAAAGGGGCAAGTCTATTTGATACAATGCGTCACCATGTGACAGATCCCTATACTGGCAGTAAATCAGCACAGACAGTGCAGTTTTACTGGGGTTCCAGGCTTGTGCCCTTCCGACAGCATAAGCTGTCACACTTCGCTTTTCTTGAAGCGCAGGGAGCTGCTTATGCTAGGCAACAAGGAGTAAAAGGCATGGCAGACACTAACAGACCACAAATCAGTGTACAGGGCTTGAAAAGACATTTATCTAAATGCCCACAGTCTCTTTGCGACTGCAACTCACCATTCTTTCATGCTGAATAGATTTTAATCCCAGCTGAGAAATCAGAAAAAACCCCTAAGCACTGGATGCATTTGCCTTTGTGCTTATTCTTTTTTAGCAAAACATATAACCACATATTCACAATGTACTTCTCTATAGTTTGCAACATACATTAGTCTATTTATCAGCATTTGCAAACAAAAAGCATGTTTCTGTGCATCAGGCAGAAAACGCACTTGGCTTCTGTGTGTGTTTCCTGTTGTAGATTATGCAGTGGTTGGCAGGAGAGTATTCATAAATACCTTATGAATATAATTTTAAGTCAGGATAATTAATGTTGTCACATATTTACAGATTAAATGTATAACTTAGATATCTTTAATGAAGGCATCTGCCTTTTTAATTTTATGCCCTTCTTGCCTTTTTGTATCTCAGCCATCAGCCAGTGAATCATCAAGCTATTGTCAAAGCCAATGTCAAGGTAAGTATAATACAGAAGCAAGGCTATTTCACAACACTTCAGCAACACACAATACAGCCAGGTGAAAATAAAAGAAAAAAGAAATCTAGTTAATATACTATATAATGCATTGTAATCAAAACATCTATCCTCATTTAGCACGCAAAGAAGTTGGAAAAGCTAAATACTACTTGAATGTCTTCGTTTCTGTGTCTATAAAAACTGGAACAAAACTATAGCACTCACACCTCCTATCCCAATTTCAAACTGGTACTGGCTGCTTATAATTGACATTTCAGTTATTTCCAGGAAAGATGACCATTTCAGAGAAAAAGGCTCTTATGTTTTGAAACAGAATGAGAAAATTAAGAGCTTGACATTTTGTGTAATATATTGGGCTGGTATCAATTTACACAAACAGAGCTTTAAAGTGCAAACTGCACCTGGGCATGTTCTTTTGACTTTAGTCCACATGTAGACAAACAACAAAGGTATGTATGGTTCAAAGGTGATTGACTTTTAAATACATAGAAAGGTTTTTAAAATATTGAATTCATCCCTGTTATGCAGAGCAGTGGAAACACATTACTTGAATTGTTTCTTCCACAGGGAGAGTTGGACCTTGCAAAGCTGGGGAGCTTGGGAGAATTACAGTGAAATATTTCAGTGAAAATATATGCAAAGCTTGTCTTCTTCAAATCCTTCTGCAGCTGTTTTGGTTGCTTTTCAGCACATGAGTAGTGCCAAGGAAATGGATGGAACTTGAAACTAAAGAGATTGTTGTACCAGGTAATGATCTCAATGTGATCACTTACATACTTACTAGCAAAGCCTTTGCAGGAATGTTTTCACTGAGCTTGCTTTGAAACTGCTTTCAGTTACTTTCTTGGCAAATTCCAGTATTACTGCTGTCTGCAAATGCTGATCAAACAAGCATTTCATGTAACAGTTTATGGTGGCCTTCAAAACTAGATTTCAGATCCAACCGTTCATTATTTAGATAGCACTGTTCTCCCACTGACTCTGCTTCATCATTACGATGAACTTCACAAAACATCATACCATCACTGCATTATTAATCTGTCATAGATCACTGTGTATATTCTTTTATTTTCTAAATGATGTTTAAACACAATTACTTCAAATTTAATGAATGATTAGAAATTACTTTTCCTAGGTCTATTAACCAGTTACCTAGTTAAATTACATATTATGCAAAACCAAACAACACCCAACAAAAAATGATTCCCAAATTAAAAATGACGTTAAAAAGGAACAATGCAGTACATGTACAGACTTTACAACCTTGATGGACTGTAGTCTGAAATGTGCTGTGGGACTCAAAACAATCTAAATGTTGTTGCCTGTAATAATTGTGGCCTTTGTGATTACACAAAATAGCATGCACGTCACTGCAGACATGGTATTAGAGCTTTTCAGCAGCACAAATAAGAAGATACAAGGATAATGGCAAAAAAACCCAAATTTCTCAATGACATTGCTAAATCTATATTGATGCCATTCAAAGCCTTGACATGAACTTATGTTTTATAGGCCCTATGCTGATCCTGTGCAAACAGGTGAGCTTTTTATTCAGTCAGACCACAGCTTATCACCCACTGAAACCTTATTAAACAAATAAATAACTGAATAGACTATTTATTTCTGCCCTCTATGATAGGATTGGACTGTAGTCTAATCCTAATATGAGTACACATATTTCTGCTTGCTCTTCCTGACAGTGAGGTTTAAAACCAGAAAGCAAAACAACCCATAAGTATGCTGTTAACCAGTGGTCCAGTGTCTCAATCTCTTCCAGGGTTCTGGGTGTTATGTACATATTTGCAGGGCTGATTTCCACAGTATGGTGTCAGAGTTTTCAATTCTTTCCAATATCCATAAGTAATATCCTCCAACCTAACCAAGACATTGATAGCCTAAGCTCTTTTCTTTTTTTTTTCTCTAACTGCTTTAGCAGCTCTGTTTAAACCAGGTCTTACAGGTGTATTTTGGATAGCTGTCATTTCCACAAAATTTGTTAAGCTTTTACAATACAAAAGCATCACATCATGCATATATCATGGCTATATGAACACCCTGAATATAGGATTTTACAAACTACAGGGAAAACATTTTGAAATCTTAACTAGAAAAGAAATTTCAATGATAAGATTTACTTGAAGAAATTAGTTGTACTGATATTGATACCCACAGTAGGACACAGACGGATAAAAGATTACTTTTAGCTACTGTAATAGTCCAGGATTCACACTGTTGGGGAATGAAGATTTAGAGAAAGGCACATGATGAAACCTGGCAGATGTTTTCGTTTCTGTTTCACATTTCTCCTCAGCTCACTCCGAAAAGCTATTGTAAATCTTTTTAGCAGACAGTTGAGGCACTATTAACAGCATCTTGTTGTATACCTAAAGAAGCCACCTGGATGTCTTGGCCACCTGGAATGACGCTGCACTTTTAGTACCCAGAAAAGTGTAGTTTTCTGGTGGCGGTGGAAGAGAGAAGGAAGAGAGAATAAAGAAGCCTCAAAATCGTCAGCAACAGTTGCCAGATGTGTAAGGATCAAGGAAATTAAAACCTATTGTCAAGAAGTCTGTTCTTACCAGACAGCCATTCATTTCCTTTACTGTGTGACTAGGACATTTTAATGCTGAAATATATTAGACTTATTTAGGTTAGAGGGTGTGACATTTTTCTGTGAAACCACCCATGCCATCAGATTACATGGTCATAAGAAACGTTCCACCTGCTGGACTCTTTGAGTTTTATTCTTTATTTAATGGGATAAAGCTGATTCATGACACTTTGTTAAATGAAGCTTTTAAAAACTACGTATTTAGCTAGTATAATTGAGCATCACTGAGAAGCTCTAACAGAAGAGTTATCCAA
>Ga0181612_125955_pt1 | contig 16452 bp, 10 predicted proteins | sample HoacroProtozoa21_FD_119630 | JGI IMG/M metagenome (GOLD analysis project Ga0181612, IMG submission 119630) | Hoatzin crop microbial communities from Cojedes, Venezuel. Combined Assembly of Gp0051906, Gp0051904, Gp0051908
CCTTGCTGAAGTCAAGGTAGACAACATCCACGGCTCTCCCTTCGTCTACCCAGCCAGTCATTTCATCATAGAAAGCTATCAGATTGGTCAGGCATGATTTCCCCTTGGTGAATCCATGCTGACTACTCCTGATAATCAAGGACTTTTTCCAGTTTCTTGCATTCAGCTAATGAGCAGGTGTGCAGGAGATGGGAGAGAGCATAGCCAGGCAGCTAGCTCAGGCTGGCCAATGGAAATATTCCATATGATAGATGTCATGCTCAATTTATGATTGGGGTTTGGCCAGAGAGCAGGAAGCTTTCTGTCTTCTCCTCTCTGTGAGTTCAAATTCTCTCTTATCCAGGAGTTCAAAGTTTTTCAGGAATTTTATGATTTTTAGGTTCTGCGATCGTTGCTCAGGAACTGACTCCAAATCAGTCATCAGGTGGTGAGAAAATTGTATATAGTTTCTTTTGCATATTCATTATTATGATTATTATCATTAGTATTATTACTAGTATTATTAGCATTGGTATTTTCTTTGTTGCCTTATTACACTGTTTTTATCTCTACCCACGAGTTTTCCTTTTATCCATTTTTCCTCCCCATCCTGCTGGAGGGGGGAAGGGGTGAGCAAGCGGCTGTCTAGCATGTAGTTTTTGGCTACCGGGTTAAACCACAACATTATCACCTCAGGCAGTAAGGGATGCCTGAAGCTATTTCAGAAGTTACAAATATAAGGTAATTGAATGTACTACTTTTTTTCATTTCTCCTACTGAATTCTTTAAAAGACAGAATAAAGATAATAATTGTTGTCAAATAAACCCTCTCTTGGATAAATGACAGTAAAAAGTGTGGGAATTTTATATGGTTAATTTTTTTTTTTTCTGACCAGACTTTAATGGTTCACATTTCAGAGCCGACAGCTGCTGTTTCTGTATCTTATGTTAGCATGATGATATTGCATTTCTAAGTTAAAAATGAAAATTTAAAAAGAAAATATTTCTACCCACTCCTTCCATTAAACAGTTCTCACTAGCAATTCATATAGTACAGATATGTGCCAGTTTGTGAACTGATAAAAATAGAAAAAGGCAAGACAGAGACGAGTAAAGTTTTACAAGTATGGTTAGTAAAGAATCCACTAGTTTTAGGTTTCTTCACTAAACATAACCTGAAGTTATTGCCTTGCAAGTTATCCATTGTAGTTGTGTAAGCATTACTTGTCTGTATCGGTACAGAATCAATTCAGGTTTTGTCAATACAATAGGTAATCAGCCTACTTCTGTGCAGTGAAGTGATTTATGAAGGTGCAAAAGAACATTTAAAGCATCTTCACTGTGAGGTCTTTATCCAACAGCTGAAAGGAAGTAATGAACAAGGTCATCACTTATTGAACAATTTTCAGTTTTATTCACCCAGCTTGTATGTAGAGGATTTTTTTTTAGTTTAAGTAATTTTCTGTCTGTGTGACACAAAAAACTACCCATATCCAAAACACTACTGTCAAGTACTTTGAGGACTGATTCAGACATTACACTGTGATCATGTTTGGAGTCATACCATATGTAGTCTTGTGACTACTATGGTTATCTTAGATTTGAATTTAGCAGAAGTCGTTTTTAATCTGATCCTCTTGTATAACATGTCATCACTCACTCGTCACCCATTAACCAACCTTGTGAGGTCCCTACATCTTCTCCCATTTTCTGTTCCTCATCCATTTCCAAATTTCTTCCCCCTTTAAATTTTATCACATTTTACTCTGAGAATTTCACAATGTAGTTTCTTTGCCAAAAAAAAAAAAAAGAAGATGAAAATATGTGCAAAGAATTTAACTTGGAGAATTAAGCTGAATAGAAGTGAAACAAAAATCAGGATACACTTGTGAAATCCTTAGTAAAATAAGATCTGTCTCTCTTGCTCTTATTCAAAGAGTGCTCCTGAGCCACTACCATTCAATTCCAGAGTCCTTTTCAGCATCTCCTTTTTCAACAGAAAACTTAAAATTGAGCTTGAACATACTTGACAGCAGCTCTTAATCAAGTAAGTAATTAGAGTTTTTCTCTATAGACTACAATTGTTAATCAGAATTAAGACTCATTTGATGGATCACTTCACAATGATATCATCCAGTCTTCAGTCTTCAGTATCATTACTTCTGTTTTGGTGCTACATTTCGAAACAAGGCATGTTACAGTAAAAGCTGTGAGAATATTTGAAGTGCCTTAGTTTTATAGTACATATATATTCACTCCCTCTTGCTTCCACATTTTCACTTGTTCTTTATGCAAATTATTTATGCTTTTTGTGTTCATAACTGTTTACATTCCTCACAGCAATTCCAGAGCCTGCCTTAGCCTCCTAGAAATTATAAAGCATAAAAATTACTATTTTATATTTTCCACATTGCCAAAAATAAATATATAATCTTTATAATATCTCTATTTTTAAAGTGCTAGTTGTTGAAAATCCAGTGTAACTTGATTAATTAACTATGATGCAGTCCTTGCGATCAGGGACAGACTGTAGGACAAGACAGCATGCTCCAATGGACTGAGATTAGTGACACCATAAGGAAAATGCTCTGTCTGTGCTTTTGCCCTTCCTGCTTGTACGTAGTTTGTTCTGGATTTCCCAAGCCGTAGAGTAGTAACCTAATTTTAACATCTAGGAAGCCCACGCAATCAAGAAATGTTGCATATTAAGATACAAAAAAAGGTATCAGTAATCTTTTAGTTGTTGCTTTCTGATTCATTTTTCCGTCTAGTGTAACTTCAAATAAGTAAACTCGATGCAGAATCTAGAGCAATTCTCTGAGTGTCCAGACTTGAAAGCCAAAAACTTTTTCTTTTAGACCTTCTTTCCATATGAGTCTCAAATGCCTTGTTGTAGAAGGCACCGCTTCAGTTTCTGCAATTGGTATTACTCTATTGCTGATCCTGAAAAATCTTACTGCTTGGTCAGAAAAGATTACTATCTCCATAATTTAGCAAGACCTGATGACCAAATGTTGAAAACACCCTTACCATGGTTTCAGTTTCTCTGCTGGGGAATTCACTTTTATGCCAGCCAGAGGTCAGAGAATTTTTTCTGATCTTCTTTTTGATTGTTGTTCTGTCCAAAACTTTTCTGCTTTTGTAACTCTTGTTGGTTTAAAGGAAGGAGATACTCTGTGTCTTTTAAATCTCAACATTGTTTCTTAGTTCATTTTTATCTTACCAAGAAAGTGGAAGTACAGTGATAGCAATATCGCAGGTAATAAGCTAGCTGGTGTTTGAGAACCTCTTCAACATTTGTGAATAAAGTCTCCGTTCCGTTTTCAAATATCCTGTTTTTACTTTCTACGAACTGAATCTTGTCTGTCTATTTCTGGTATATCTACGAATGTCTTATACTGTTTTGATACCTTACGAAAATGTGGACTTATTTTACTAAACACAAGCCCTTAGGTTTCTAAGGGGTATATCAATAAAGAAGTGAAATGTGACCAGTCACACCTTAGTAAATGTTATTACTAAGTGAATTTAATGTGTATGACTATGTCAATGGATTTCTTATTTAAGAAATTTTTACATAAGAAGAAATAAGAGAAAAGATTTCCTCTGTAGTTACTTTCTTGGGAACCACATTTTTCTTCTATATTTTGTTTTGTTCATGTTTCTCTTTTATTTATTGTCACCTATTCTTAAAAATTCTGTTGTTCTGTCTTATGTGGTGGTTTTGTCACTATGGAACCAAAAGCTACTAGTCATCTTACTATACATCTAATGTTGAACTGAAAATATCTAGAAAAGAGATATCCTGGAACCTTCCAGCATTTCTGTCAAAGGAGACAGAAAGAGTACAGAATAAATTTCTTTATAAATTTTCAATAATTTCTGGCATTTAGATCAGAATATTGCTGGGAGTACTAATACATACACAACACATAAACAAAAGGGAAGAAGATCTCATTTTTCTGATTTTTTTTTTTAATTTTGAAGAATATCACACATCAAAAATTGTGGTTTATTGTTTGTATCAAATTGTTTTTCATTTCATAAATTATAAAATGATTTCTAATAATAGATCCAAAAGTGCAAAAGTAGGTTTTTAGTTGTGCAGTCGTACACTGTAATAGGTGTACTTGAATAGCTGCATTAATAGTAGCTGGTCTAGAATCTCCCCCCCCCAGCCTACTAGAAGTATATCCAAAAATTTTGAGCATAGACATAGCTTTTGTATTTTTGAAATGAATTCCTGATCAAATTGGGACTTACTGAAATACAAATCACGGTAATAACAACAGTAATATGAATACAAATCTTAAGTAGCTAATATACTTAAGTGTATTTTTGTACAACTAGGGTTAGATAAGATCTTCAACTCCCTAAGTTGTCTGAATGTAAATCAGGCTTGGATAAAAACTTCATAGCTGTGTTATCACAAAAACATGAGCTAATCGAAATCCCTTCTAGTGAGCCCTGAAATGAAAGATAAAGTACAGCACTACGCTAACGCAGCTGTATGAGAAGAGATTAGTTTCATCTGTATATATATGGGTAGTCATGCTCTCGGTAACAGAAAAGAATACATGTGCACAACTTTAGTCTTTAAACTCTCATCTAATGTACATTACAACCTTCATCTACACATGGGTTTACACTGCTAACACAGTTTCTGAGCAGTGCTACATTTTGGCTCTGGGATTTGGAAATTGACCCCAGAGACTATGATATACAGCTGTTTATTCTACGTAAAACTGTGCAAGCATTTGATTGCAGGACACAAAGAGTTCTGAATTTCACAAACCAAACGTATTTTTGTTCTTTCATTATCTCAATTATAGTAGGATGCTTGAAAAGGTTTCATTTCTTTGATTATCTACATAATATAAATTACTCACCTATAAAAAGCATTGTGTGATTTTACTTCTTACTACAGTACATTTCAGCGACAGCATTTTCTCATGATAAAATTTACTTCAAAACCTTTCCATTTCCCCAGCTGCATCCTGCTTTAAATCAAAGAAAATTGCCCATAGATCTTGGAAGCACAGGTGGCTGGTAAACTATCAGTTCTGGACATAATAACAAACTATGAAGGAAAAATCTACTTCCCTTTGATTACTGTATTTCAGACAGTTTTACTGGGTGGGCAAGAACTGTGAATCCATACCACACGGATAATTTACTTTGCAGCAGTCTTCCTTCCTAGTAAATTTTCTTCAAATTAATGCTTCATGTCTGATACACTGCAATAGAATAAGACAGCAGGTGCAAAGAGTTTCTGCGATTAGGCTCACACATCTTTGGATTGGGCTCTAACTGAGTTTCTTGGAAAAGGAAAATAGCTTCCAAGGAACTGCAAGTTCAACTTGTGAGATATCAACAAACACAACCACACTCAAATAACACTGATTCAAGAAACTTACAGTTTACAGTTTCTACCAAGAACTGCTAGTGGCTTATGGGAGAGTGTTTTTGTGCTAGCAAAATGATTTCTATCAGAAATTCATCTTTCCAGCTTTGCATGATCAAATTTAAATAATTACAGGGCTATAAAGTGTTTATTTCAGTCTTTTCTAGAAGTTGCTAGCCTACTTAATTTCCCAAACAATATCATTTTCAAACCCTTTCATTGCAGTCATCTTTCACCATTTAATATAATATAAAATTTAAGTAATATTTTTTCTTTTTAAGGCAGGCAGTCTTCACATTTTTGTAAAAAGTTTTTTGAGAAGACCTCCGTTTCCTTGTTCATACACATGGAAAACAAAGACAAACTAGCTTTCATATTGAACTACTTACTCATCAGCCCTATATAACAAAGCACTTCTTCCAAGTACTGTCTTGGCTCAAGTCTGTCTAGTTTGTGAAATTTGAGAGATCACAGCAAGTGTTAATTGTAGGCGATTCTGGGATGTTTACCTTGTATTACTATACAGAATAAATGGAAGAAACATAACCATGCTAGACATTTCCAGTCTAGTAAGCCAAAATTTCAGACCATCTACCTGAAGTTCTGTGGCTTTACAGCATATTTAGAGCTCTCCCTGAGGTTAGATTTACATATAAAAGTTCTCATCTTTTATACAGCCATTGTAGCTAATTTATGAGAATTTAGTGCTGTGAGCCCTTTGAAATTACTGTTTTGCTTTGTCCTGTGATTGTAGTGTTTTCAAGGCAAGTTAAATGTGTTATATGCTAAGTCATTTGTTTTTGATGTCATGTCAGACCACAGGAAAAATAAACAGAAATTATGTTTTTCTAAGAGATTTATAATCTGCTTCCATTAACCAGAAGCTCTTTGTTTTCATTTTCATTTAATTTATTTGATTTCCTCATTTAGCAAAATCTCATATTGCCCTTTCCTTAGAAATAACAGAGCAGCCCTTAGATGTTCCGACCCATCCTCAGCAGTACTCAAGGTTATACTATCTGCCCAGAAAACTCAAAATTAAGTTTAGCAGGGAAATAAGGAAGGTCATAGCAATTTGAGCTTTGTGCCTTTAAAGAGAGGATATACAGATCCTAAATAACTTCAGAAGTATTTGAATACTTCCACAGTCCCTCTTGCTTTCTTGGGAACATGTGTTGCAAAGACTTTCCCTTACGGAATTCCATACAGAGCAGCTCTGCTAAACATACTCCAGAGGAGACACTAAAAGACAGAATGACTGTTTTTTATATTCATGAATACAGAATTATATATATATATATAATATATATATATAGTTTAATTATAAGCTAATTTCACTTCCCTTGCAGTACTTTTATTTATGTCTTTAATGCTCCAGAAAAACAGAAGATATGGGAGGCTCCAGTACTGAAGCGATGCAGCTTTGACCTGTGACCTTCCCTGCTACACCAGAACAGTGTTACTGATACAGTGCTCAACAACACAGTTTGTAAAAACTGTTTGGCTTAAAATCATTCCTTTCTTCTTCTGTCAGTGAACTTAAAGACTCATCTCCCGAAATATGTTCAGCAGACGCAACTCCTGTGAAGTCAGGAGGAATTTTACATTTTACAGGAATTTTACAAGAATAAGATGTACCAGAGGACAGCAGCTTCCTTTTCCTGAATCTAACCACAGGAAGCCTCATATATTATGCTTAAATGCAGGATGGGTGACACTCCTGTTATTTTTCTTTGAGCTTTCAGTGTTATGTTCTCCTTTTCTCTGTATACCACTAAAGTGACATGACCTGGAAAACAAGAAGAGAAAGGGTAAAACTATTTCTGATTTCTGAAACATAAGGATTCCACTACTACTTCCATAAGTAGTGGAATCCCTATGTTACCTCTATATTTCTAGTATAAAATATGAGACTTTTGACTGCTAAAATCTTATTTAGGGCTTCAAACATGGTGAAAAGTTTTCTGGAGGCACAGGAAGAATGAGAAAGTAAAGGTTTCAGGAAGACATGAGTAGTGATTTTCTGTGTGATAGTGAAGTCTATCCTAGATGCCTGAGTTGGCCCTTAGGAAATCTACTCCATCCTGAATAAGGAAAACTTCTAAAAACTTTGAGTCTACCCTGACAGGAAGTGTGGATTTCCTGTATTTCTTAACATACAGCTTCATAGCTACTTTTAGGATATCTACTTGATGAAATGTGCTCCTAAAAAAGATAAAGGCATAGATGTCTTCATTTGATCCTGGAGCCAGCAGGCTTTAAGGGGTATGACAGAACAGCAGGAAGCTTCTTTCCCCAGTGCTGAACGAGAATGGATTTGGTTGCTTAACGGATCGCCTGGCGTCGTTTTGGGATGTCCTAGGAACTATGCTATTTTCCCTTCTTGAGGACACTGATGATGCTGAAAATGCTGCTTTGGCTCAACGTAAAACACAACTTCCACTGACAAAATCTTACATTTGTTTCATTTTGCCTTTTTGAGAATCTAGAATTTCATCTGTATTTCATATACCCAAGAGTAATGTTGTACTTGAGTTCTAACAGGATTTTAGAATTTCAGTGATCTCTTTCCTGACAGAGATCTAACAGAATAGTATTTAAAGGCAAAGGCAATTTTAGCCTGTCTGAAAAACAGTGCATTTCACAGCCTCTCAAGTAAACAGAATGACCCTTTCTTAAGCAATATACTCTACACATAGTTGAAAGAATATTTACTAAACACCAGAAACAAATTTACTCTTTAAAGTAACTAAAAAGGTTACATAAGATGAACAAAAGAAATCTTTAAGTTATCTTTATAACAACTTTTAATGAGTTTTAGTGAAATCACACCTCCTTCCCATGCCTGTGAATTGTCAAAAAATTTTCTAGTAATACGATTTCTATCTCAGTACCACTTGTAGTGTCTTTGGAGAGATAGTAAAATAACTAAAGATTCAGTAACCTATGGATTTTCTTAACACTATTAGTTTCCTAACATACAAGATCTTAGGACATTAAAATTAGTTTTTAAAGAAGAGGTCCAAAAAGACTTCGAAAGTCTCTCCCTCTTCCTTCTCTTTGGATACAAATGCTTCAGGTATAGGCTTGGAAAGGTTATAAACTTTATTAGGCTTGTAGAACAAAACCAAAGTAATAATGTATTTTTAATCTAGGTAGCTATTGGATAAACCGTGAGAAGATTTTAATATGGAGGTAGTTATGCTGCAGAAACTACATTATTTGCTGCTGTGCAGAGATTCTGACCAGAGATGTCTCAACTGGGACAGACCCTTGTACAGATTTCTCAGATGACCCGCATAGATTTGTCCTGGGGATCAGGAAGTCACTGTAGACAGAGTTTACCAGTTCTAGCTCCTCTCAGTGGTGTAGGTTTTGCATTGCACTTCATTTGTGAAATTCAAAGCAGCAGGACAAATTATAAAAAAGCTCAATAAATGACAGAAATTCAAAGAAAGGAAAAAAGAGTAGGCTGCATGTAAGAGTGTTTGTGTAAGTCCAGTTAACATTCCTGAATATAAAAGCAAAATTAAATCATTAGGCAACATTAATACCTCCAATACTTCTTCCACATGCTGTTTCAGCATTCAAACATTAGATGTGACAATCTGTTCAGACAGCATACGGTTCAAATACAGTACTTGAAGCAAAGCTTTAAACTTAAATTTTCTCTTTGAAGTGAACAATATCTTCATAAGTGTATCTGACACATATTCTGTGAGAGTTTCTGAGCAACCCTCCATGTTTAGATCCAAAGTCAACATTCCTACAAAGTTTCATCTTTCCATCAGAGAGGGAAATGACGTGCACTTCAGCCATCTAGATTGTGTTATCACATCCTGAGTTCAAACCATCGAACAAACCTCTTTGTATGACACTTCAGAAGCATCTTGGCCTTGCTAAATATAAAGACAAACTCCAAATTATGTCAAAATAGGATAGGCTTAATCTTTAATATTATAAACCCTTGTTTGCTGAATGTTATATTCTAAAATTCTAGGGATGTATTTATTCATCCCCCAACACACACCCCTCAGGATCAATCTGATGGTGCACTCTAATAAACAAACCCATACGTCATAATGTGAAGAATATAGTATAAAAATCCTTGAAGAGAAGCAAGACAATATAGATGCAAACCAGAAAAAGAGAGAAATGTGCCTCTCTAGCAGTCTTCCTACTCTTTTTTTGTTATTCATTTTGAGAAACAAAATCTCCTTCCTTTGGGAGGGAGATGTTTTCTCATTTTGTGTACCACATCTATAATTATATGACCTAGGTATGTTGCCCATCAGGCACTACTGAAATTAAACTAGTAATGAATAATGAGATAAAATTTTCTGTACATTTACAAAAACAGAAGTCATGAATACTAAAGCAAAAGCAGCCTTTTTTTAGGCCCCAATAAAACTGTGAATTGTTCAGCAGTCTATATTTTGCTTTAGCTTTCCCACCATAGTAGGATAAAATGTCCAGGGACACAGATTAGTACACATGTGGAAGCACTGAAATATAATTTATTTTTAAAGCAACTACCTTAGTTTTTGCAATTCACTTAGGAATCTGTCTAAAGGCTTTGCATGCATTAAATTATTTTTTCACATTTCATTCAACCCACAGTGGGACAATCAGCTTCGGGTTTCAGCTATGATTCAGCCTTGATCACAGCACATTATTATACCCACACAACCATCATTTGCTTTTCTTTCTCCAGCTAGAGATGATTGGGTTGCTTGCAGCTTTCTTAATTAAAAATCTGCTTATTTTGACTGGACTTAGGTTAAGAAGATTAAAGGATATGGTGAATACACAATTTATGGCTGAAATGGAAAGTTATCTGGGAAGTAAAATAGAAGTGAAGCATAAGATTTGAGTTTAGTCTTCCCCTTCTGAACAGGCTAGATTTTCAGTGGAAACTTTATTGTTAGCTGTAGCCACCCACCTTTCTATTTGCATAGCATGATGACCATTTTCAAGTTGTATATGCACCTAGGCAGGCCAGAAAATAGCGTGGATACCAAGAGACAAATTGTACACTTCAGCAGGAGATTTTGTAAAACAGCTTCTGCATGCAATGTAGTTACAAAATCAGCCTAATGTGCTTTTAAGAACAACTGACATTTTGCAATCTCATTGTCGCGGTTTGGCCCCGGACAGCAACAAAGGAGCAAGTGGTCTCTCTATCACCCCTCCGCCCGCTGGGGTGCAGAGGAGAACGGAAACAAAAAGGCAAAACTTGTGTGTTGCGATAAGGGCGGTTTAACAGAACAGCAAAGTAAACAAACAGTAACAACAGTAATACTGATAAGTAGAATTTACAAAGCAAACAGTGGAATGCATAGAGCAACTCTCACTGCCCGATGCCTCGTGCGCTCTCGAGCTGCGACTGCCTTCCCCCCAGCCAGCTCCCCACTCAGAACCCAATACGACAGCACATGGTATTGAATACCCGGTTTGTTTGGCCAGTTCGGGTCAGCTGGCCTGGCTGTGTCCCCTCCTGGCTTCTTGTGAAAATTAATCCTGTCCTGGCCAAACCCAGGACACTCATCCTCTTGCTTTTATGAATTAGTTTAGATAGTAGTGGATTAACATTAAGATATCTGTTCTGTTCTGCAGATTGCACAAACTGTAGACAGCATGCCTTCTATGCAAATAAAAGGAATTTTAAATTCGTAATCGCTTCAAAAAAAGGGAAGTCTCGAGCGTGGGTATGTTTTTTATTTGGCATACCTTGTGTATCCACAGGAACAGAGGACAAAGCAGCAAATTACTAACAAGACTCTGAACACGCAGACGAATGGGATAGCAAGAATTGATCCTCTCTGAAGCCACATGGAGAGATCGCATGGAAACAATGAAAAGACAGTCATATCTCCTCTTGTTAAGTACTTTTTGTGCAGGTAGGGAACTTATGTAGGGCAGATGTGAATTCACACCTCTCTTCTGCTAGGAAGTATCTAATCTGATGAGAGCACTCAACTGAACTCTTATGTCCTAGAGTAACTCAGCGACGGATTGTCTTCACCCGTTCTGTCCTTCCTGTTGTCACTGCTGTAACGTATATGAAGTCTTAAATATTTCTTCTAGAGAAAAACAGTTTTGTTTGTTGCTCAGTTTATTCTTTTAGAATCTATTTTCAACTACAGCTAGGAAAAAGCAGAGTTGGATTTGGGATGTGAAAATACTAAGTCAAGATATTCTTGATAGTCTGAAAGGTGCTGGAACTACCCCAGGTTTTCTGCCTGATGTTTACATCAAAATTTAAGAAAGTTGCTTTATGCACTTCCTTTCCATTACTTTTTTTCCTTAAGTAAGTGGGAATGATATTGAAATGTTTTGTTGTGGAGGAAGGAAAAAATGCTGCTACTTGACACAGAAAGTCGCTTGTTGGATTTTTTTTAGCTAGGAATAAAAGCTATGTTGTCTGGATCAGATATAAATATAGCACCATTCATATCATTGGTTCAATTATCAAATTTTAAAAAGTAAAGATTCGTATAGCCTTATGTCAAGTACAGATTCCACCTTTATTAAGATGAGAAGACAGACTGAATAATGAGACGGGCATTTTATATTTTTGTGACCTAGAGAAGAAGAGGGAATGGATATTTTAAAAAGTCTCTACCTTGGATCAGAGATCTTGCATATTCAACAGCTGTGAATCAGCTGTTTATTAAAACAACAGCAAAAAAAGCTGCTGATCTTGACTGGAAAGAACAGGATGGTGTGTTCAGCAGCAGGTGCCAATTTTTGGACTGCCACGATTGCATCATTACTGTGCTGTTATGACAACAGCTGATACAGTATGAGATACCTGGAAGAACTAGGGTTAATCAGACTTGGGACAACTGAGAAGACCCTCACCCCCTCCCTGCCCCCTCCTCCCCCCACCATGTGCTGCTAGTTGCTAGCTTCTGTCTGTGAAAAGACATGCTGCATTTCTGGATTTTATGTGTCCTCTTTTTTTCTTTGTCCCTTTGAATTTGAGTAAACAGACAGATGGAATTGTGTCATGAATCACTAGTGAGATTGCATTGACCTACATCTACAGCACTATATAGAAAGTGCTAGAAGTATTTGAAGACTCAAGCACACTACACGTGCTGTAGAACTGGTGACATTCTTTAAGAAAAAAACTGGTAGGAATGAATATGAAAACTAAATAGCTAAAATAAAGAGATACAAAAGCTACGTTGCAAGCTCTAACCTATTCTACATAGCAAACAGAAACAATGTAGACAGAATTTATCTGGAGAAAACAGATCATTGAAGGTGGTTTCTTCTTCCTTCAAATTATTCGTAACGCATTTTATTTATTTTTAAGTTGTAGTATGTTTACTGGGTACAGTTAATCTTTATTTTGTTGTGAAGACCCAGAGTATTCTCCCTTTGAGAATTCTGCTGGCAACTACTGAAACACGCTGCAAGGCAGTTTAGATTTATACAATTTATGCTTTTAAGCTTTCCTCCAAAAGATGCAGTCCCATTCTCCATGCACACACAGCAGCTTATTGCTGCTTCTTCACAGCTCTCTTGCTTGTGCTACTAAAAGCTTTCACCATCTATGGCAGGTGAATTGGTTGAGCACACTGCTTTGTGTTTAAAATGTCCCTACAATGCTAGCAGTTCTTAGAAGCAGCACTGCAGACAATGCTGCAGGTGCAGTAGTTAAATTGCTGTAGCAAGACTGATGAGACAGCATCAGAGTCCACAGGTGACATAACACATGCAAGCATTCTATGCACGTTTCTACAGGTCAAAAGAGTATTTGAGGAGACCCATGGGTTTCAACTCTCCTTAATCTTGAGGTGCGAGAAAAAAACAAGAGCCAGAGACTGATATAACAGATTTTCAGATGGTTACTGTTGGCAGATTATTTTGAGCTTTGGGGCTCTGTAGCTGGTAAGTGCTCTAGATCATTACACCAGTCAGAAACAGCCTTCTTGTCATATTGAAGTTTTACTTATTCAAGAATCTCCCACATGTCGAAATATAATACTATCCATGGAAAAAGAAACTACAATCTCATTGAGCAGAAGGGCCTCCAGGATGATGAAGTGCCAGATATCTCCTGATCTTTGTTGTTTTTAGCCCTTAAATGGATTATGATCAGCTGTACTCTGAAAGAAATAAATTAAGATACTGATGAATTTAAGTGTGTCTCAGCATCATACTTCATTTTGAAAAAAAGTCAGCATAAAGATTTACATCACGAGTTTTCTGCTCTCAGGCTGGTGGTGAATGAACTCACGTAACACTGCTGAAGGTGGTTCATCTCAGCTGTGAATGTGTGTACAGAATAATATTTGGGTAACCCATTACTCTGTTACTTGCAGAGTATTAAGCTAGATGGAGGTGGCTGAAAATTTTAAAAGCAAAGGAATGGATTTATTCACTTTATGAAAGATCAAATGTGTGAAAGATATTTCTTTTAAAAATATATGAAATATTCTTTGATTCCTAGCAGGGGATAAACCCAACATTTTAATTATAATCTTTTTATGTCTTTCACATATGGCTTCCCAAAGATTAACAATGAGACATTTTTTTTCCAAAATTTCAGTCTTTCACACGAAAACGTCAAATCTACAGAAAAATCTCTCTTCTCTGAAAGACCTCAAAACCACTTGAAGACCAGTTCTAACGATGTGTATGTTCAGTTACTGAAAATCTGCCATGTACCATAACTGTAAAGTTAAATGTGGGCTTTTAAAACTAGTTTAAATTGAAAATTATTTATATTAAATTGTTTGATTCTAGCTGTTCTGATGATCTCCTGATATAAACTAAAGTTTAAAGTTGCAATTTTCACAACTTTTAGGGGATGTAGACATGAAGTTCCTATAATTTTTAAACTATTCCTGTGGATATGACAATTTCACAAATTTGTAATAAAAAGATTTGCTAATATATGGAGATTGCAAAGGAAGCACACTTTGCAAGATTTAAAAAAATCCCCAAACTTAAACTACTGAAGCACTTCCTATTGTCTTGATCCTTGGCTATATAAAAGCCTTTAACAATGTGTCTCCAAATCCCTTAGCCCTTTCTAACACCAACATTTAATTCTCCATTTTTCCATTTCACATCACAATTCAGTCTTTTAAGATATAAAAAATATATATAAAAATACATAAAGCAATCCCAACCCTAACAGAAAAATCAACAAATTATTCTTCTAAAAGCCTTCAGAAAACCTTCTCACTGTGCTTCAGAGCAATCATAGCAGTTTATATCCTATCTGTAATCATAACTCTTTATTTTCATATTAGTAAAGTGGAATTGTACGACAATTCAAACTTTATTTTGAGAATCTTTGCAATATCCTGAGATCTCATTCTAATTAATATAACCAGAATAATAACTAGTATTCCTAATGTAATAGTAGAAATAATTTCTTCTTTATGAATCTATAACATCTCAAATCAGTTTTCCTGGTCAGCTTTGAATATGCCTTTTAGGAATTCCTGCATGTGACAGCAAAAATAGTTGAACATGTAACAGAAGTCAAATTACAGGCTATACATAAAAAATCCCAATCCATAAACATGTTTTGAAAGAGCTGTTCTACAAAATTAAGACACAGCGTGTTATGTTTACTGGAAGCATATGTTTATGTTTTCTTCCAGTACTGGAAAAAAAGTTTGAGAAATTCAGATAGCAGCTCTTTCTTCTCTTGTAACACATTGTTGCACCATTTTTTGATGTCATGTTTTTTCCACACCAGAAAATTTTGCTGCTTGCAACAATATATGAGAGGTTTTGTGGCTGGCTGCCACAAATTCTTTTACTTTATCATAATATTAGCATGGGTAAAATTAATGGTCCTTTATCGCAAGCTCCAAGACAAACAGACTTGTAATGGCAAGTATTTCAATTAAAAAAAAAAATTATAGATTACACTTCTGCTGTAATTCTTTGAAGAGAATTAAAACCTTATTTAGAAGAAGACCACAGCTTTTGACAACTGCCTGAAACCAATTACTCCTACAATGTCAAAGACTTTCATTTCACAGTAAAGTGTTCTCTGAAAGATGCTTCACTGATAAAGTTTCCACTTCTCTGGATGTTTTAGTCTACTTGATATAAGCTTGACTGTATATTAAAATGCGAGGTATTTTATATCAGTTTGATAACAAAACAGGTATTGTTAATTGTATAGTGAAACATTTAGCCAACTTTTCTTCTTTACTTAGATACTCTGAGGGGGAAAAAACCCCAACTGTTTTCTATCCTGTGACCTCAATAGGGAATGTCCCGGGAAGCCTAGAAAACATTGGAAATGTTTTACCAAAATCAGACTGTCCTTTGAGATGGACCAATAAAGCAAATCAACTCCATCAACCATATTTCAGTTCTAAAAAGCAAAAGAAACCCAGGGAAACCTGAGATTGTCTTAAGGTGGGGGCTGCCATGATATACTGACTGAAGAGGTTATTTTCTTGTGCAGCCCTTCGTGTTTTATTCAGAGGTTATGTTACTGGGATAAGAGAATGATATGTGTGACTATCTTTGCTTCTTATTGCTTACAGCCTGGTGTATTATGTTCAAGCAAAATGGATGGCAATTTGCTTTAGTATGCTGGGCTATGAGTTGATTTATCCATTTGTTTTCACAGAAAAGAATCATACACTTCTGCAGTTGGAAAAGACCTCTAAGATCATCAAGTTCAACTGTCAACCCAACACCACCATGCCTACTAAACCATGTCCTAAAGGGCCACATTTACAAGTATTTTGAATGTTTCCAGGGATGGTGACTCAACCATCTCCCTGGGTACACTATTCCAATGCCTGACCACTCTAACAGTAAAGAAAACTTTCCTAATATCCTATCCAAACCTCCCCTGATGCAACTTGAGGCCGTTGCTTCTCGTCCTATCGCTAGTTACTTGGGGGAAGAGACCAACACCTGCTGCACTACACCCTCCTTTCAGGTAGTTGTAGAGAGCACTAAGGTTTCCCCTCAGTCTCCTTTTCTCCAGACTAAACAATCCCAATTCCTTCAGCTGCTCTTCATAAGACTTGTTCTCTACACCCTTCACCAGCATCATTGCCCTTCTCTGGACA
>Ga0181612_172485_pt1 | contig 16452 bp, 9 predicted proteins | sample HoacroProtozoa21_FD_119630 | JGI IMG/M metagenome (GOLD analysis project Ga0181612, IMG submission 119630) | Hoatzin crop microbial communities from Cojedes, Venezuel. Combined Assembly of Gp0051906, Gp0051904, Gp0051908
AAAATTTTTTATTGAAAGAGTGGTCAGTGGACTGGAATAGGCTGCCCCGGGGAGGGGGGGAGTCACCATCCCTGGAGGTGTTCAAAAAAATGTGTAGATGTGGTACTTCGGGACACGGTTTAGTAGGCATGGTGCTTGTTAGGGTGATGGTTGGACTTGATCTTAGAGGTTGTTTCCAACCTATGATTTTATGATCTGTGCTGCCCCCAACTCTCTCCCAGGAGGCACCCTGGCTGTGCTCATCCAGAGCTTTAACAATCACCTGACTTGTCTGTAGCTGGGTCTGGCTTTCAGACAGGTCTGCTCCTCCCCAAACACACAGAGCGAAAGATATTGCACTACTCAACCTACTGAAAAATCAGTACTTTAGGCTCACCTATCCAGTACCTTACAGATGATTTAGTCCACCCATCTATATTTTAAATGTAAACAGTTTTTACCCTTATATTCATGGTATCTATTCATGTACCTACAGTTTTCATACACGTATCACACGACAGAAGAAAAGCAAATGGGTAGAACACATTCAAGCCCGTTCCGTTATTCCCCTACATGTTCTCAGTACTGGAATCAACTGCAAAAGGAGTATACAGCACAGTATCTTAAGTGACTCCAACTCTGTTCCAAGGGCATAATGTATGTAGGAATTAGGTTCTGACCAAAACACTACCAGAAAGTGCTCAGGTGATTGGGGGAGGGTGGATTAGATCACACAAGAACTGAGTTGGAATTGCACCTCCTTCAAAAGGTCAGATGTGGAACCAGCAGAGAAGTGAATCAGCGAGTCGATCTGCACCCACTGGATCAAGTAACAAGAGCCAGCGCAGCTTAAATCACGAACTTCCTGTTTTCTGAGCAGACCATGACCATCGGTACAGTATTTCATTCCATTTCACTCTGACCCCGACTGAGAGGTATTTGTCCATGGTTTAAAATACTCCAAATGTAGGGGTTTTTTTCAAGAGACTGAAGCACATAACTAAAATTCATCTTTGTTTTGTCTGGCCTTTAAAATACAAACCTGGAAGCACTGAAAAGGATGCAACTGGCCCTCAGTATTAGATTTGTTTCTCTTAGGCATATCTAGTTTCCCTGTGTAAGGGATCCCCAGAAGTTATAGCACAGTTCTAAACTTTCACATATTTTCTTTAGCTTTACAGCAATAGAAATTTCAAGTAGGGAGTTGGGGCTGGATCACTCAGTCTACCCACCTACACACAGAATGTTGTTCAATACTTCTGAGCATCCTGAGCAACAGGAATTTGTAACTGAGACCAGCTATGACCAGTATCTTTGGCATTTCTTTGCATTTATTTCGAACACCTAATTTTTGTCCTCAAAGTGCTGTCTGAGACAGTTTGTCTCATGTCATCCATAAAAATAGTGCAAGGCCCATACTGAGTGCAACTTGAAAGATGCAGACTTTATTGCAAGCAAATAACCTGGGTAAACATGGAAAACTTGGATACATTGTAAGACTTGCTACAAACTTAGCTAAAAAATTCACTCAGGGTTTGTTTTCTGATAATGACACAAGGGAATCGATCATATCTCATCATATAAATCAAAAGCCATGTGTTGAAATCTTACATCATTTGCAGAGGGATTTGCTTCACTTTTAAAATTTTATTTGTATAATCATGTTAATGTTCCTAAAGCATTATGCAACGGTCTATAAAAAGAGTGAGAAAGAGGAAGTTAATGTGTTCAAATGCAGATTAATAAAATGCAAAACAGAAATCAAAAGCACCCAAACAGTTCAGCCCTTGAGATCAACAAATGTATTCAATATAAGAAGAAAACCCACTACTTGAAGACCAAAGGAAAAGCCCACTACAATTTTCAAAGCAGTTTAGTACAGACTAACAGAAAACAGGATACAGAAAAAGTCTACTAATGACTTTTTCCCCTGATATGTCAGGGCTTCTTTTCCTTTATTTATCCAAGTCCCATTAAGTTATCAACCATATGCCAGTGCTCTAGCTTCTTTAGATAAGAACCTAGCCATCACGCTGCTTCCTAATGCTGCAACTGCATCTTTCTGATATGAAAGATATAGCAACCATACTTCCCTGTAATACTGATGAGAAACTGCAAAGTTAAAATAACTGATCTTAATAATCTATTAAATACTGATTAAAAATGCAGTACTTATAAAAGGAGTATTACATATGTATTACAAAAAAGACCCCACTTCAAATGCAGAGGACTCCAACCAGTTTAAAATAAAGACCACATCTGGTCACCCAGCTGCTAAGAGCTGCATCTTTAATCTTATGCCCAAGGAGGGAGAGGAACTGATAAATGAAGAAAGCACCATTTCAGTCCTGAGGTTTAGAAACACATCAAGAGCAAGCCTGTCTGAATCAGCACCCAAACAAGGAAAAAAAACCCTTGAGAGGCATAAGCCAACCATACATTGGAGCAGAGCGCCAAATACAAGAAACACCACCTTAATACCATTCAGCAGAAGTGCCTCCTTACAGCCAAAAGGGAGCAGCAAATTAAGGTACAACTGCATGACCAAAATGCATCCGATATCTGCTGCTCTGGAAAGCAAGGACGGCCTTCCTCTCTGTGGCTCTACCACAAATCTAAATAAAGACTAAGGCATCTCATCTGCCTGCTTCCAGTATCATCCCTTGGTGGTCAGAGGATAGCAACCTATGCTGTCAAAAAAATGCAGCCCGCTTGTCTGACAGGCTACCACAATTTTTAGTTTTCAGCCAACTCTTGTTTAATAAGCACATACACTGAAACTAAGCAAGGCTCTCATTCAAACAGAAGCCTGCTCTTACACGCAAGCAATACGTTTCATACGCTTTTCATAAAGTCTCTTCTAAACATGAAGCATGGCTTTCATTCTTTGCTTTATGAGGGATGACCATTCACAAGCAAAGCTGAGTCCTACAGATGAATAAGCAATGTGTTTAGCTAAGAAAGCAAACAGCTCCTGCTTGGAAGTACCTTCACAGCCTAGGTGTCCTTTTCATATGAGACAGCAAAAATAAGCATTCAGAAATCATGAGTCAAGGCCTCTGCCCTATTCCGTCCATGTCTTCCATCCAAATTAAAAAGAAATCTTTTATTTTGAGAATTAAGATGTGGAATATTTTCTTAATCATCCGAGATGCCTTTGAGGTTCATGTCGTATCTCAATGAATATTGAGAAACATTTGTTCCAAATCTTCAACCAGGACTTTGGAACAGCAAAAAATGGAGACAGAATGGGAGCTGTCAATAGCACACTGTTGAACAGAAATCACATGATGCAAACTTTGCCCACTCCTCAGGCTGTGGAAAGCCATCTCTTCTTAGTCAACACCACAATGGCAGTTAGGACCAACTACAAAGAGTAGAAACCTCAAAGAGTCAGAAATAATTCCAAGTTTGTGGGTTCTGCCAAGATTATGTGACTTAGTAACAACTTTCAGAAAGATCTTGAATATTTCTGGAATCTATTACTTGTACACGGCCTCACTTTGCCTCCAGGTGGGAAGGGAATACAGCATCTGGAGGAAAAATTATTCCACACAGAATGATTCTTTTGACTTAGCTTTTAAAGTGAAGTTTCTAAGGACATCACCATATGACCGACCACAGTGGTGCTTATGTAATGCCACAGACATGCTATCACATTTTACTCAACATACTCCTTCTCCTGATAAAACTGAAGAGCATGCACTGCAACACTGGAATAAAACAATTAAAAAGGCATACTAAAATCCCTTTAGCTTAATTCCTTTCACATCATCTATGATGTAAATTATTATGTAAATAAAGAAGCAGGTCAATGGTCTTACTCTCATGCTGCTCTGCTTTAGTACCATAATTTAAATTAAAAGTACATGTATGCAATATTCATGCACACAATCAGAAATCAAAAATCAGCAAATGTTAAGAATTTGCACGTGAAGTTAAGTGACCTTCTGCGCCTATGCATTCTCCTGTAGCCTTTAAGTATATAATCTCAAATTTTTTCAACAGAACCTAATCCATGCCATGCACAGGCTGGACAAAGCTCACTCATTAAGAAAGCTATCCTCTATTTCTTTTCTTCTCGTGACTGAACTGCCCTGAATTTCTTACTTACTGTAAACCATCTAATTCACACTGTATTGCACGTATGCTATCTTACTGGAGTATTTATTTGGTAAAGTTCAGTAATCTTGTCACTCTTGTGATAGAACATGGCATTACGCCTCACTGCAGATAGGAAACTCAACTGCATTATTTTTCACAATCCAAATTCTCAAGAAAAACTCAACATCCAGATTTTGAAAGCAAAAGGCTGATTTTTTCAGAATATTTATCATTTCATTGCAAATATCCTCATTCACAGCTTCCAACAGCCTCAACCACTTCAGCCAATTTTCAACTCGCACCACGACGCCCCCAACCAACCCACACCCCCCAGCTTCCACATGCGAATGCTGTGCGAGATGCCTTGCTAGAGTCATGACTCTTTCTGTCTCCACATTTTTCCACAGAAGGCAATCAGGCTGGTCAAGCATTATTTGCCCTTGCAGTATTTCCCAGTAACGACGTGTAACTACGCACACTTCAGCTTCCACCCTTTACAGCTCGTCCTCTATGTGGGATTCACAAGAACACCAAGAGCACCAAGGCCCACTGCACCTTTGTTTTCTCTCTGCATTGCCTCTTCTAGATTTGAGTGAATCTATTCATACAGGGGAGGACCACATCGCCTTTTATTCCTCTGGCCAAAAAAGCATACCACCCTTACACGCTGAACGCTTAGGGCTGTAGGTAGGGAAGAGATCCTCACACTCCAAGGATGTATGGAAGGAAGCAGAAACCAAACACCTACTCTATATCCTTTCATCTCCAAATGACTAAAAGGAATCTTAAGATGTCAAGAATCCTTAAATTAAGTGGTACTGCTTGTGCCATCTATCACTACAGATGACAAAGCACGCATTTCAAAAGCATAATATAATGCCAATGAGTTTAGCCAGCAAGTATCTAGGCAGAGAAAGTCAGACCCATAGTAATACTATGACATAGAGCAAGCTTAACATTTACATACCAATTAAAATTTCTGCAACTTCTAGAAAAAAAATTCAATAAAACATTTTTTCAAAGAAAAAAAACTTTAAAAGTCAAAAGCAATGCAAAATGATAGGTTAAAGAAAGGCTGTCTGGAATTTTCTTCTTCCAATGAATGAACTGCATTCTTTTTCCCAAATAGATTTAGGTTTAGAACAATAACAATACTTTTATCTGAATACTTCAAAGTCACATGCAAAAGAATATATCACTGTAAACACTGGGTTGAAGGTTTTATAGAAGAACTTCTACCAGGATTTTTTTTCTTCTTCTTTAAAAGAAATTTGTTTACTACCAGTCTTTGAAAAGCATAAAAGGGAGGAAACTATAGGGTAAAGAAGTAAAACTTTTATGTGTAAGGAACATTTGGAGCTTTGTGAGAAGGCTGGTTTTGGTAGAATGTGCGACATGTAGCCCAATGTGAGTAATATTATATCTCAAATAAAAATCAGCCCATGAATATACATAATCCAAAAGGTAATTCTCCCAATCTCTGAAATGTAATGGAGCCACTCTAGATCACTGAGGCATGAATATTTACCGTATTCAGGCTTTACTGCTCTCGATCTGGGTTCAATTTTGCAAATTAAAATGAAGGCTCTGTGGATAGAGAGATTAAAGAAGAGCATCCCAAAGCCTGCCTGTTTCCTTGGTGTGGCAGCAGTGATCTGGTTACCCTTCTGTTCGGTTATTTCTTTATACTTAATGGAGTAGGTCAAAAGCAATTGAGAATGGAAAGGGGAGGTCATTATTGGGTCATAACCTTGGAGTTAAAGGCTCACTAAGGAAAACAAACACGGAATGAACATAAAGCTGCATTTAAAAGTAAAACCTGTAATGAAAAATAATATTTTCAGCTCTTTTTATTTCTATTTTGACAGGTCGAAGGGAAAAATAAGAACAAAAATAAGAGCAAAAGTTCTTTTGCTCGTTTCTTTCTCATGAACAAAATTCTCCTGTCCCTTCTCTAAAATAAGCTCATTAACAGAAGTCATGATTTATGCAAAATAAAACAAAGGTAATGAATAATTACCAAGAGATCTGGTAGGCTTCATTAGTGGTGGCAAACGTTAACAATAATCCTGATGATTTGTACATTTTCTAGGAAGTATTTGGAATATAAACACTTAGAGTGCCACGCAGCAAACTAGCAAACACAAGTATGCACATCAGTACAAATCAAATGATACGGTACTACTCCTAGTGAATTCCTTGTACTAACTACGACCAAAACAAATTGTACCTCTGCTATGAGAGGAGAAGAAAAGAAAAAGGAACTAATTAATATCAGAAAAGTATTTTTCACAATAAACCTTCCTATGAAATAAAAAGCAATTGGTATATAAAATCTTCACAGATTTCTCCATGAGTAAGGATTTTTTTGGTGGCAAATTTTAAGACAATTCAACTGGTCAGCAATTTCTAATATAAGTCAGTAACAGTGATTAAGATTAGACAAGTAAATTTATCTCCTCTGCACTGTATATTTTCCAAATCTCAGCAGTTGAGTCTAAAGTAAAGAACAAATGGATTTATCCCTACCATCTTGGCAAATAATACTAAGTTATTAAAGGAATAAAGCAGTACAGTACAAAGTTTGATATAGCAAAAGCAAATCCTAATTTGTCTAAAAAGTCATGTTTACAGTAATGATTCTGATTAATCCATTCACATCCAGCCAGAGGAAGAAAGGAAGTAGAAGGGAAGAAAAGTGGAAGAGAAAAATTAAGGCAAGAATGAAGAGACTACATCTTCTGAAACTGGAAAAAAAAGCCAAAATGTAGCGGTTATCAGCTAGCAAAACCAGCCTTTACCATATAGGGATGCCATGTGATATCTTATGAAATAAGCAATTCACACTTTTTTGCCTCGGAGCTACATCCTGGTACCAAAGGGTTACTGTGCTTTGAAACATTCACCAACGGCCTTACTAAACATTTAATATTTTTCTTTCTGCTTTCTTAAAAGCCCCAGATGTGTTCTTGCAGATCAAAAGAGACCAACTTATAAAGTTAAACGAAATCAAGGGCTTTTGTTCCGAGGCATCGTTGCTGAACTAATTATTCCTGGATGTTGTTTAATGAAATAGCGGTGCCATATATTAAAACAGTTAACAAGATGAGTTGCGTGAGTTATAGGAAAGGTCTGATCTGGGATTATAAATTTAAGGTTTTCTTCAAAGGAGATGAAACAAACTACTCACAACTCCCTAGTCCTTTCTGTCACTGGAAGACTGAAATAAAGGAACCCAAAAATGTATGAAAGCTGAAATATCATTCTACATATTTACCCTTCCCTGAATAATGGAGAACTAAAGATGGGGGAGTCAAAAAAACCTCCCGGGATTCTTTTGAGATGGGGAAATGAAGATCTAAGCTATCCTGTCTCTTCCCTGAATGCTACAGAGCACAAGTTAAAATAAATATTGGTAAAGTCTTAGAAGCTTCATTTTAGATGTATATACACAAAATAAGAAAGGACTCCCATCTTAATCAACCTGGTACAAATAGTTACCAGAGCAATTATTAAGCATTTTTATTAACATGGGAAAAAAAGGTGGGGGGAAGATAAGCTAAGAGTTACTCCAGCGTCAAATTATTAGTAGAACTGGATCTTTTACATTATTCTGCAGCCCCCATCACACCAATATTTTTGGTAAAATGCTTATTTAACTATACATTTACCTCACTGAGAGAAACAAAAGGGTCTCGAGGTCCCTAAGGACATCTTAGACTAGGAAGGCAACTTTTCAGAACCGATGGCTTATACATTCGAACAATAAACACTTCACTTCCCTACTGATAGTCTCTTCTGTGTTTGTATTTTACAGCCTGACACCAGCCAACCCAACACTTGACACCTAATTAACAGACCTAGGAGCTGGAGGTCCATATATTGATCACACTAAATGGGATTAGTGTGAAATAAAAAGTTCAAAGGGTCTTGACCAAACTTCACCATGGCCCAGCTGTGACAGCTGCTATGAATTTGTGTATTCAGTGCCCCACGTTATTATTAAGAGGGGTCTGGCGCACGAGAGTATGCAGTAGCCTACGAGATCACGAAGGTTCACCTAACAATGTCAGGCTCTGTAACTGTAGTGACTGACTCGGGAAAGAAATCCTCTTGCTTGTTTGCATAGGTCTTTTTGATTAACTCATGGAAAGGGTCCCTTCACCTCTGATACAACAAGCATTTACAATAGACAGAGTTGTGACTTCTTTGCCTCTCACGGATTTGCTAACCTGCTATAGAAGAACTGTCCAATTTGAAAAACCCTAGGCTTGAATACAAAGGAAATAATTCCTGATACAGGCTGCAGGCATACCTAGTACATTCTGACAAAGACAGCCAGGAGCTGTGTTCAAACGCTAGAACTCCAAACTATTATCTTCTAAACACACTTTCTATTTGCCTAAACCTCTCAGCTGTCATCAGGTCAATAAGTATTTCTACATTTCACACACACACCCCTTTTTAGCCACAGTCCTACTGACAAGGTTTTTAAACCTTCATCAAGGTCCAAACAAATTTCAACTAGCATCAAGATATTTCAGTCTCTCTGAACATCTGTGCAAATTAATTTCTCATTTAAAACAAGCAGCCTCATTTTCCAGTATCAAGTATCACAGACACCTGTGACAAACATGGGAAACCTACTGCAACTCCAGGAAGGGAACCAGCCCATCGTGCGGAGATGTGCAAGTACCACTGAGACAGCGCACACTCAACAGGATTCCCTTGGCTAATGTGATGCTTACCAAAATATTCAGGATAAACTATGAACAAAATGCAATTTTGTTTGCTTTTGTTGGTGCTTTATTTCTTTTAGGAGTCACTGTCAGAATATTTAAAAAAAAAAAAAAAAAAATCACCAAAAAAACCCCAAACTCCAAACCTCAAGGAAAATCTGCTCTGGGAGTTTCTGTATCAATGATAAGGAAATGCTCATCAATCAGGAGAAAGAGACGGAAAACAGCTGTCAATTTGTAAATAATTTTAATCCATTATGTGTTTGTTAAAAGAAAGCCATACGTGGTCCATGAAGGGACTGTAAAATCAGGCTCACTAAGGTTGCAACACACATGGGAAAGATCAGACAGCACTATAGACTTCACACAAAAACACCTGACAGACCACCAACAACAGAACCTTGGTAAAAGTAAAGACGACAACCTGAAGTGTATGAAAGAAAAGTTGACTGTTAATGCTGGCATGTAAGGGTATTTCACACAGCAAAGAACAATCTTTGAGTACTTTATACAGTACTGCGGCACACCAAAACCAGCTTTTCTTGCCTTTCATTTCTCTTTTTTTCCTATCTATGTATATCTCTTCTTCTGCTAGATTTCCTTCCTTGCAAAATCTTCCACTTCCTATCCTTTGGGTCTCACGGCTGTTGCATGCTCAGTCACACCTGCTGAGATGACCTTCACTGACATAGCCAATGACATTTCAAAGTACCACAATTAGGCTTCAAAATTAACATTCCAAGACTACAAGAAGATTTCACATGTCTCTACTCTGTCTGCAGTCAGGACTGGAAAACTGCAACTGTCACTGCCTCACAGTCTTGAAAGCTAGAACTTTTTCTTTTTAATTTAAAGTTGAAATTACATGTAATCCAAAGTGTGCAGGGCACAAGAAATTCTTTGAAATGACTGGATCCAGTCCAAAGGAAGCTTATCTAGCCTACCCACCAATACAAAATTTTCCTTATTCACTATTTTATTTAGGATTTTTTTTTTGCCAGTGTAGTTTTAGAAGTTCCATCAGATTTTTTAGAAGCACTTCTTCACAATCAGGTTTCCTCATGTTCAGTTTTTTCACTGTAGTCGCTAGCTCTGACAGCTCCCATTTCCCCAAAATATTGGGGGATTATGCCCTTCCTCAGTAGAGCAAAACAGCATCACGACTCTCCTGATACGTTATATGTGCTGTAATTGTATGCACCTTCTCAATTTTAAACGATGAAGAAATGCTCAAGGACAATCCACACACGTTATGGAAGTAGGTATCTCTGAAAAAAACCGTACAAAATCAACCACCCAGTTAGGTTTGCTCATTACTAACATCTAAAAGATATGCCCAGTATCAGCAGAGCATTTTAATGGGAGACAAAGGAAACAACTTGCAATTGAAAAGGCAGACCACTGTAAAATGAGGAAGTTGCCTCTGGTTTCTGTACAGTGTCTCTGCTAAGGAGACCCCACCGCACCAACCACCACATCTACCGACTGTTCTTCATTAGCCAAAACATTCTTCTCTCAAAAACCAAAACAGCATTTGCTCTAATGTTTAAGGGAAATGTTATGCAGAGGATATCAGCATTTATCTCATTGCAAATAGATTCTGAACTTTGAATGTATATCCAGAAGTCTCTCAAAGCCAGCAAAAAGCACTGCCTCCCTATGTCACAAGTGTATATTCCCTTTATTCTATAACGCATTACTATTCTTCCACAACAAGTATAGGTATAAAAGATACTCATCACACTGAGACTGCAAGATTTGGTTACTTGCAATTTTAGGAGGGTGGACTAAGATACAAATCGGGATACACCATCCAGTCCTGTATTTTATGAGGTTTTTGACACAATTCAAATGGCTTGAAAAGAAAATACAATTTTATTGGAAGTGAATGGGTACCTTTATTCAGGAAGAAAAAATGCCTAATTAGAAAAGCCTACAGTGAGTCAGGAGTGAATCTGAAACTAAGGACTGATCATATCATTCAAAAGAAAAATGTCAATGTTCGAAACTCTTGCTATTACAGCCAACGTTGATTAGAGGAAATTAAGTCAGCAAGCTGGTATAACCAGCTGAAGTTTTATCACTCTCTTTCAACAGGAGGAGTGAGGGAAAGATAATTTAGACACAGATGAGGCCAAAGACAAACAGGAAAAAATAAGAAAAGCTTTTAAACTTGGCCAGTAAAGCCAAGTTTTCAAAGTCATTCTAAGTAGATGCTTGCTCCAAACTAAAGACACCTAGCTTCAAGAATCAGTAAAACAAAAACGAGAGGAAAAATCCACATGCAACACTTAAGCATGCATTTATATACCGCTTACTCTATATTCTATGTGTAACATGTACGTTTCATAATCTTTGAGAAGATTAGATTTAGAGAAAGAATTTTTAAAATGAAGTTTAATAGGTAGGCAAAACAACTGCCGTTAGTCACTTCACATTTTCATTTTTCTGTCTTTACTAAAAGGCAAAACAATAGTGTACCACTGGAATATTCTCTGTTCAGCCAGTATTATCATTTCTTGCATCCCCTTTGGATATCATATTTTATAACTATGACAGCTTTTTCTCCCTTTCCCTGCAAAAGGTAGGTACCACTTACTGCCTTTGGTTTTTTATTTTATTGGAGCAGGATAAATTGTACACCATTTGATAAACATTCCACCCCCTTATTTTTCTAAGGATATTATTTAAAATTCCAAAAGGATGTTAATATATAACAAAAGCACAGGGTTACATTATTGGAACATCAAGCCTGACATGATATCTAAGGCAAAGTCTTATTCCAGTTGCTTCAGAAGAAAAACATGAAACACCAGTACCTTACCAACTGTGCAATAACAACAATGAGGTTGCAATGAATTCCAATCTAATGCTCAATATTGGATTCCAATTACTGTGCTCGTAGGAGAAGTAAAACTATTGACAAAATATAACACCATTTTTTTCTGGTAAAGCAGCAAACAGTACTGCAGAAAACCTTCCACAGATGTAAATCTACAAAGAAAATCAGGCTCCCACTCAAACTTTACTCTTTTTAGTCTCTCTAGACTACCCAGTATATGAAGGGATGAGCTCTCACTCCACACAGACACAACGAAGTGAGAAAGGGATGCTAGTATGAGGTTTAGTAGCAAATAAATAGCCTTGCTGTCATAAATTTCAGTAGAAACATCATCAGTTAAACTTAGTGGGCTTTGTAGTTTAACATACATTCAGCACAAGTAATTTTTCTACAAGCCTTTGGCTCCATCTGCTGACTTTTAATATTAAAAATAATTGATGAGTCTGAAAACGTTCATGCTTTTGAAGCACTTTAGTCCTCTACATTTTTGTAAGTGTGGTTCAAAACGTACAACTAAATACCCCAAGCATGTGGTGTAATAATTTTGTCAGTTAAAATTATCTCGAAGCAACAATACAGCAGCTCTGAGGAAAAGGTACCTGAGTGAGCCTGGTATGCACAAGAGGTAAACAAACCTTACATGGAAGACTGTCCAGAATTAGATTTAAACTGGAATTGGATTTAAGCAACAAGTATACATCTGGATGGTTATGTCACAGCATCACCCAGCACTTAAGTCCAAATCTGAGAAGTGAGATTCTGAGCAGACTAATAAAGAGAATTGAAGATCTATAACAACCCTTGTGAGAGCTTGTTGGAGACATTTGCTCAGCACCTGCCTGTGCTGGTTTCAGCTTCCCCCATTTTCACTGAGATGTCTGCTTCACAGAAACTCAAGCTTATTGTATTTATGAACAAAAACACGATAAAAAATTACTCTGAAGGTTCAAAAGCCTCAGTATTTGCCTGTTCCAGCTCTGATTTGTTTTTCATTATTGCAGAATTCTGATCATTATCAGAGTGCTATGAACTCAAACTAGATAGAATTTCCACACAAAAAATTGCACATGAGAAATGCATCTAACATGTTCTTTAAATATAGCAGGGGAAAGTCTGAGACCCAAAAATAAAAACCAGTTACAGTAACTGTAAAAAATGGCCAATGAAGTAAACAACTAAATCCATCATTAATTAAAGCAGCCTGATTTACATGAACACTGAGCTCCCGCGATTGCAAATTATTCGAGTGGTAACTGCGATAATCACCATCTCTGACAATCTGTTTTCCTTTATGACTCTAACTTTCAGTACCTGTATTAGAAACATCTAACAAGCCACACACACACAGAGCGCTCAACGCACTCAACTTTCCGGACTTCCTGTGCCATCCCTGTGCACTCTGAAAAGTACTTTCCTCTTATCAGCACAGGAGACATTGTCAGCCTCTCAAACCAAATCCCACTTATTGCAATTGCTACATACGGGGAAGGTTTTTTTTTTTTTAACATGCCACCATTCATAGCTTCTACATCAACCTACCAAAGTCATAATATTTGACTTACAGAATCACAGAATGTTAGGGGTTGGAAGGGACCTCTGTGGGTCATCTAGTCCAACCCTCCTGCCGAAACACAGGTAAAAAATAGTAGATGGAATCAAGTGCTTCTGCGAGGAGATTTAAACACAGAATGAAGTCTTAGCTCTGTTAAAGCTAAGATTAAACAGATTTTGAACCAGACCCTAATGCTCACTCTGTCACAAAGGTGTGAAAAATGCTCATCTTCATAGCTTTGTAGAAAAACAGCTTTTCTGAAATGAAAAATACAAAAGACCTTCTTACATATAGCACGTACCACAGCTTTCCAAAAAGCTTCTTTCAAAGCTATTAAATGTTTATAATGTCTCCTTCAGAGCTGAGACCGACGCTAAGGAATCCATTACAAAAGCTATTACTTTCAAAAACTGAAAACAAAACACATGAATTCAAACTCTGAATAAAGATTCCCAAGAAATTTTAATAGTATGTGAAACACTAAAAAGATAAAAGACTCATTTCTACGTGGTCCTGCTCAGATATAGATATAGGTGCAACAGGTTCAAAGCTATAGTTAGGCAAAAGTTCATGCTGGGAAATATTATCACCACACAATTTGAGATTTAGAGACACATTAAGGAAAACATAAAAATATAATCACATTTAAACATAAATCTAACCATCTGCAAATCTGATTTTCCTTATACAGGAAAAGAGCAAGAAAACAAGCATGCATACTGTAAAGTGCTGTGCATAATCATAAAAATTTTAATCATATCAATGTATTCTCTCTGTCGAAGCCTGTCTAAATCCTGACTCAAGCAAAAAGCCCTGGCTGGTGTCAGCATAGCCAGATGACAGCGCACAAATGAAAGGCAGGATTGAAACTTCACTTCAGAGCTGATCAGAAGGGACCTTGTCCATTAGGGACAGCAATGTAATATAAAACAAAAAGCAGTAATGCACTGTTTGATTTGTGGAGTTACATTCACTGTGCCAGAGAACCTCAACATTATGGATTCAAAATAACATTAACTCAGCCCACTACACATTGTGGATATCTAATGGTATGTTTTTACAACTGTTTGTAATGTACATGTCAGATGGCCTAAGTCTTTCTTGCGAGTCACACCATAGCCACAAAACTATGGCTCAATGTTAACTTCTCTTTCTCCCCTAGCTCATTTAAGTTTGACATAAAAATTTCTTTGCCCACCTCTCTTCCCATTATATGAATCTTCAAAACATCTTGCCAATATTAATTAATTTAGTTTCATGCAATCCTCATAGACAAGAATTAGAATCACCCTTATTTAAAAAAAAAACCCACACAAAAACCCCACAAACCAGAAATTTATCATACTTTTGCTTTTTCTCATCAAAACAGGAAGCTTGTGTAAAAAAAAAAAAAACCACACAACTGCTTAGGTTCCTGCCAAAAACATCCCTTAAAAACAAACAAACAAAGAAAATATCCTCAATGTTTTTGATAATCCACCGAATCAGTTCAACATATACGTATTTTAAAGAGGCAGAGGCTACTAAAGCAGCAGTTGTCTTCCCTAAACATGTTCTTGTTACTCTTATTACCTCTAGTATCTCTATTCCTAACAGTAACCCTGAAGTTTGCACCTAAGCCACCATCTGACTTGCTGCAGTCCTATGTACTAGATGCTGCACATCAGACAAAAACCTATTCTAGGTATGGTTAGTATAAAAGCCTACTGAAATTTATTACACAATGAACATAATATTAAGAAAAAGCAACTACAACAGTAACTGAAATCAACAAAATGCTTAGATGAATACTGAGAAAGAGTAGAAAAACTTCGAGAGGTTCTGAATCCTCACACAAAATTTAAGTGACAAACGAACTTCTGAATCATTTTCAGTACCTCTGCCTCTTTCCTGCTGAAGAAAAAAATAAACGATGTCTGTATATATAACAGGGTCATTGCTTCCAATGAGTTAAACTGTTCTCATGGCCGATTTCTGCCACCTGAACTGAACAAGGAGTAAGATCATCTCTGCTGTTCTTTTACAGAATCTACCACACACCCTACATATAGAATATATTTTAAAATCCGTTGCCTAGACAGAAGACAGGTCAACTCCTAAATCTAACTTTCACAGGCCTGAGAGTTTTTAAGCCTACAATTTAAGCATTTAAAGATGCATTAGCTACAGTGACTCTTTAAAAAGGCTATTTGACCTTTTCTTATGATTTCTAAAGCGTGAAACATTTATTCTTGATTATTTATTCATCAGAGGAGGAAAAAAAGAGAGGTCAACTGCACTTTATGGCATACGCTTTCAAGCTAATCTTCACAACCATGAAGAGCCTGGGAGTTTGTAGTTTTCATTTCAGACAGCTGCAAACGAAAGTCATATCTAGGCATCTGTATCATGTTCATCACAGTACTATCTGGGCAGCTGGAATAATTACTACATTATAATTACATTATTCCAGCTGATACTGTAAATATTGACTCTCTCTAGTATTACTTTCTCTTTCATTTCAAACTGCACCAGCTATTATAAAGTTATGGGAATACTCTAGTGACAAGATGTATCTTACATTTAGTTTCAACAGTACACGTTCTTGTGACAGGCATATGACAGCAGATTCAGGTGATGAGCTGAACAAACATTTAAAGAGCAAAGTCAATTGTCATGTAATTTTCATAATAGTAACAAAGAATAAAATTTAGAGTTTTATAAATGGGGTCATCTCAGGACCACACAGTACCATGCACGAAATCCAGAAGACTTCCTATGGTGTTATAGTAATACCTCAAAAAAGTTCTCTGGTTACAGACCGATTATAGAATCCTTAGCACTCATGCACTAGTCCACCCTCTTCTGTCTTCTGGTCAAATTGAGAAGTTTATCTTCAACAGTCTTGATTAAATAATATATCCAATATTCAGAACATTTTTTTTGCTGGCGCCCAGATCTGAGCAAAACTTTATAATATACAGACCGTAGCTTAGTTATTGCAGTACTTGCTGAATTGTTCCGCTTCTTAAAAGCCTGATCAAATGAGGAATTGTACTGTATATGGATGACCAAGGAAGAACAGAAAGTGACATTCACTTCCTTCATTCTGGTTACTGAAATTTTGCCAAAGCCTCCAGCACTTGAACTTAAATATTTAAAACATGTTAGTTACTGCCCTAACTAAGCCTACTCATACTAAAGTTGCATTCGCAGCAGGAATGCAATGTGAAAGCTATGTTTACCATGTAGGAGGT
>Ga0181612_109777_pt1 | contig 16451 bp, 13 predicted proteins | sample HoacroProtozoa21_FD_119630 | JGI IMG/M metagenome (GOLD analysis project Ga0181612, IMG submission 119630) | Hoatzin crop microbial communities from Cojedes, Venezuel. Combined Assembly of Gp0051906, Gp0051904, Gp0051908
CACACCCCACCCCACCCCCCCCCAACAGCAACACTACACATCAGTCCACTAGTTCATAGCTACATCAATGCAAATAACAAATGAGTGATGGTGGTAATTAATATGATTTACCCAACCAAAGCTCAGCAGGGAGTTTAAATGAGGAAGAGGGGGACTGTTAGGGCTGATGCTCGGGTAAAAAAATACCATGGAGGCTGTGAAAAATGCTTTTGCTTAGAAATAATTCCATTTTGAGATACTGAAGACACCCAAGGGCCTTTACTGGTTTATCATTAGATAATCTCACCTCCCCTGATTAATGCCTGAGACTGTCTTTTTCAGAGCCTCCTATGCCTGCTCGCTGCCGCTCAGTCTTGAAATGAAGGATGCTTTTCAGCTGTAGCTGCACTGCCTCTGGAAGTCCGCCCTCGTTAGCCCCTAGCAGCAGGAATCAGCCCAGCCCACAAGCAGAGCCAGGCTTTACCTGACTGAGACTAGAAGACAGATCATTGGGAGGTTTATTCTGGCAAGTCAAATACCCCTACATGTATTTTTATGTGTATATTATTTGCCTTCCCAAGCTGAAACAGCGCAATGCTACCACCGAGCTCAGCTTTGCAATAAATTCAAGAGCACAGTTCTGGCTCAGAAAAAAACCCAGAAATTATCTGCTGAGCCTTCTTAGAGCGAGTGATATTTAACCTGCAGCATCTCAGAACAGATAACAGTCATCTAAATTACCCCTAACATTCAGGAAGGGCTATAAATATTCTTCTATTTTGTCTTACGCTTTCTGTGAAGCATTGCTTCTGCATTTCACTCCAAAGCTGATTACAGTCAAGTAGAAACCAAAGTGACCCAACCAGAAATTTGTCTAAGGCCTACTGGCATAAAACAGCTCCAGTAATGTGATCTTACAGCTGCAGCCCTAGAGCTAGTAATCTCCTAGGACTTCTACACACATCGAGCTGTCTCCCATGGTCAGGGTCCTTTGCATTGAAGTGGAAGATGCTCCCCAGGATTACAAGCGTTCATTGCTCATTAGTGCTTTGATTAAGTCAGTTCAGGCCCATCTTCAAACACTTCAGAGGTTTGTTTTTTTTAAGAGCACTTCTCTCTCTGCTCGCATGAAGACTTGGTCCCTCCCTGTTTTGTGCTGGTTACCTGCCTTCTCTAAGTCCCGGCATCCTTACGCTCCCCGTGTCATCTTGTTCTGTGAATGACAGCAACTACCCTTAAGTGAAGAGATGGATTGGCTACAGCGAGCAGGGTGGGGGGGGAAGAAGTTTGCAATAAACTTGAGGGTGGTGGGTCTCCCACCTTCAAGCCGTTACACCCACTACGCTCTGTTCGCTTCACCCTCTTGAGCTTTCCAGCAGAGGAGAGCTCCCACCGCTGTTTCATGCAGTGAAAGTACAGAGTTCAGACTTCCAGTCTTGTCATAGGTCACCTGTACTTCCGTGTGGCCGTGGAGGCATTCGTCACCCGTGGAGGCGTCCGTCACACGCGGTGACGCTGCAGGCTGGCCTGGGGCTGGTAGCGAGCGCAGCTGGCGCAGCAGAAGCTGGCGTAGTATTCATTTCCGCAGAGCTGGGCCTGCAGGATCAGGCCACAGTTGGCGAGGTGGGGCTGGTCCACGCAGGCGCTGCTCAGGCCCACGACGTGGTTTGCAGCGGCTGCAGCCAAAAGGCAACGCAGCTGTGAATACGCTGCCAGGGCTTACCCTCAGGTTTCACTCCCCTCCCAAAGACACAGCACGTTCTTGCTTTCCCCACCCTGCCAGGTCTAAGGGGATTGTTTTAAATTTAGCCCAACGCCAATCATGAGAGAGAAACCGACTCCTCTGGTGAGACAGAGGAGAACGCAGTTTCTGGGGCTAATCTCCTGAGGAGAGACCACTCCAAACCCTTTGCAAAGCCAGCTGGATGGTGTCCAGAGTCCAAACACGAATCTTGCAGCCAACTATTTGGCCAGCCAACTACAGCATTTCAGCCTCAGGAAGCGAATTCGGCTCCCAGCACCCTGGTGGGGCGGGCACTTCCGCCATCCTGCTTTGCTGCCCAGGGAAGGCAGGACTCCTCGGGTGGCACAACCCAGGGGCTCCCACCGCTCTCCCCAGAGCTGGAGGTCGGCAGTGGACGGGCACAGACTTCTGCCGGTGGCCACAAGCCTGGCGCTGTGCCGGGAGAAGCGGGGAGGACGGGCTGTACTCACTGCTAGGCCTGCTCCTCAGCACTTTCACCTCGGTGCTGGCACTGACAGAGTTGCTGCTGCTGTAGGCGCTGCACGTGTAGGATCCCTCGTCAGCCTCTTGAATGTTGCTTATGACCAGGCTCCCGTCCTGGGACAGGTGGATGCGGTGGCCATCTGCCCGTGTAGGGACTCCGTTCCTGTGGCGAAAACATTTTGTGTCACTATTCCCACCCATGGGGGCTAAAGGAGCTCTCTGTGCTCCCTGGGGACTGATGCTCTGTGAAAGGCATGAATTTTTACAGATTCAGCCGGAAGGAAGAAAAAATCTTCTTTCGCCACGACCTGGCTTTACGGTTGAGTAGTGACACGAGCCCGAGTGAGTCTGCATCCGTTTGCCCACCGTCTGCGTGGGAGGCAGCTAGCTGTGCGCGCTGTACGAAGACATTGCCCTTCCTGCTATTACACATTTCTCAGGTTTGAGGAACTAAGAGAAAATCCAGGGTGCCTTTCCCTCTCTCCAGGTTGTGGTCTGGCAGTGCTTGTTTGGCTGGCACTGAGAGCAGCACATATTGCTTGAAGAACATATGGGGTAGTGAGCAATGCACCCTCTTTCCACTCGCTTAAAAGTTTGTTTATAAAAACATTTAAAATACCAGCAAGATTATGTCTGTTCTGTTCCTCCTGGAATATTCTGTGCCCAGCAGGAAAACTGCCTGAATTATGAACTCCTAGTTACCAAGGAAATGAAATTTGTTTCACTGAAAAGGGTTGCATTCAGACTCTGAAACTTCAATAATTTTTTTAACTCAAATACCAAACTCACATATGGAAGAAAAGCTCTCTTTGTGAGATGGCCCACTTCAGTCCTACCCCTCGGAGTAAAGGGATTTAAACAATTACCAATCCATCTCTCTGGATCCTTGTCAAGAAGAGTCCAAAACAAAACTGATTATTTTCAAATTGGGGAGGAAAAACCTCGCTAAACACTTGCACGAATTCTGAGTTTCACTGTAAACCATTAAGAGAAGAGGACACAGGTTTTCCTTTACCTCTACTAAAACACTTCAAATTATCCTTTGCTCCCACTTGACAGTAGAGAAAGAGAACTGTTGCAGCAGGAAGCTGGGAGAAGCATTGCTGTTATTGTAGGGGCTGAAATGTTTGCTAAGGTTAGGCAGAGTTTTATAAAGACCAACTAAAGGTCTTCCTCTGATTACTCATTTTAGTTTTTGCTATTGTAATGTGAGTAGCTTTCCAGCATGGAGACCTTCTGAACTCCATGAAATCTTACCTTAAATTCTGCCTTCCTGGAGCATGAACTTGGTGACCCCTACACCCCCCCCAGGGATCTTGCCCAGGATTTTTAAGGCAACAGGCAAGTCGGTAAGGAAAGGGTAGTGACGCCAGCTGAGGCTGAGAACTGTGGGTCTTCCTCTTGCCTGGCAGGCACCCTGCATTATTATTTGGAGGGCAAGTGATGAGGTTCAGGAAGAGAAGGAAAGGGAAGTTCTGTCTCATTTTTGCTCACCTTGACCACCTTATATTCACATTGTTGCCAGTCACTGTACAATGAAGCTGAGCAGTCCCTCCCTCGGGTACTGTGATGCTTGGCAGAAGACCGGTGATCCTCAGCTCTCCTAAACGAGAAGGGAAATCATCGCTAACAGGAAGACAATGCCATGCTGCCACTCGTAGTAGGAGCATTCCTTCATGGGAAAAGTATGCTATGATGAGCTATGAGCCCCTAGGCCTTGAAACAGCATGTTTGGAGCAATGTTGCTGCTGCTACGGGGAATGTGGATTTCCTAAGGGCTTTGGCCCAACCAAGGGCAAGTAACAGAGGCCTCGAAGAGCTTTTTCCTCCAGCTGGACACAAGCACATCACATGCACAGAAGAACCGTCTCCTTAGTTCCTCTTGCTCCTATATGCATTCCACACCAGTGACCCAGAAACAGGGCCCTTAGAGTCACTCTTACTGTGCTCTTAGTCGCTCTTCCCAACTGCCTGGAGCACCACGATCTACTAGACACACAGAGACTACCGTTGGGTAAAACAACTCGCTCTTCCCTTGCCCTCAAGCTGCCTGTTAAACACCAGATGTGAAGCCCAGAGGCACGGACCAGAAACCCACACTGCCCAGCCCAGCCCTCCCTGCTTCCCGCTTGCGTGCGCACACGTGTGTGTGTACAATCATGCCATGCACGCCACCACCCATCCAGTACCTAGAGGTCGGAACAGGACCTGGCGCTGGTCCTGGTCACGTCCATTGGAGGCAACGCAGGTAAAGAAGCCCGCGTCTTCAGAGCTGACCCGGCTGATCACCAGGGCCCCATCGGACTGCTGCCTGTGTCTGGGGAACAAAGCCAGAAAGCCCCTCAGCCTGTGCTTGAGTCAGGATGGGACTCCAGCCACCGGAGCTGAAGCTAAGCCTCATGCACAACTTTGTGGTGACACTGAGCAAAGGTTTGTCAGCAGCTCAGTTCAACCTGTAGTGCAACCCCTGGTCCTCTGGAAAATCTTGCTGCTAGAGCAGCCTTCTGGGAGCAGAGGCTGAGGGGAGCCACAGGGGAGCATCACCAGTAGCTGCAGAAGTTCACTGCAGGCACCCTGATCTCTCTCTCTGCTGTCAACCTCTGCCCTGGCTCACAGACCAGCTGGTTTTTGGCAAATTTGCTTGCCATGTGTTTTCTTTCTGCTAATCTCGTAGATGAACAAATTTCAGCTTTGGCTCACTTGTAGGCCCTTTATCACAGCTGTTCACTTGAGGGTGCAATGTTCAGACTTTGATCTGTAGTGAGGCCAGGGCAGTCAGGCAGTACAGTCTGGCCCGAACAGAGGAAGCTGGCCAGCACAAAGCAGGGCAGCCCTGGATGCACGGCCAACTGCTCTGTTCTCTCCGGGAGGAGACAGGGAAAGCAAGGCAAGGAGGAGGCTCTCCTCCACATGAACTTGCCTCTGGGTACAGTGGACCTGCCTGGGAGCTCACCTGGGAGAGGAGAGGGGCTGCTCGTCTTTCTGCCACTCAATGGTGAGAGCTGGCGATGCTTCCACTGTGCAGGGCAGTCTGACTCTTTCCCCGACGTTGGCTTCCACTACCGAGGGCTCGCTCTTATCCATTCTCAACCTGCAAAGTCCACAAGCACAGCAAAAATTGCAGCAACTTCCTCATTCAGCATTTGACCTTCAGCACAAAGCTTTTCTAATCACAAGCCTTATTTGTTGCCTTCAACAGGAAAGGGTGGTCTCTGCACTCCCATCGGAGCTCTGATACTTGCCATTACCAACATTCACTCACAACACCCAGAAAAGAGCAGCCTCCACCAAATCCTGCTGCAGTTCAGCACAGCTTGGTGCTGCACTCCTGCCAGCCTGTTTAACCCTTTAGAGACAGCAACCCTGTTTCTCATGGCATCCCTCTGGATAACAGCCTAGGAAGCGTTAACAACATGAGCACGCGGCAAATGGTACAAAGTCCTGGAAGTTTCCCTCAAGGCTCTTGTCTGGCACACAAAAATGAGCAGATATGTTCTGGGGTGTGAAGAGCCCATTGTGATCACCTGGCTGCATGCAAGGCCCTGGAGCTGGCCATCCCCTTCAGGCAGCTGAAAGGCTGAGGTCAGGCTTTCGCACCGCTTACCTCCTCTTGCTCTTTGCTCTCTTAATACTACAGCTAAACACCATTTTAGAAGGGAACTAAACCATGAAGTTCCAGAGTCAAATAAAACATCATCTCCCCCACCCCCATTCTCTGACCTGAATTCTTGATCTCAAAAAAACAAAACCAAAGAGCCTTAATTCCGTGCTCTTAATTCAATGAATCACTTTTTTCTGCTTTTAGGCAGAAGCAGCTAAGGGGGTTGCTGGCGAGTTCAGCAAGTTGGCTGGGTTTTAGGTTGTAAACTCAAAAGAAGGGAGGGATCAGATCATGGTCCCATTTAATCTGGAGCCCCAACATGGTGCATTTAAGGAAAAAATAATTTGTACCTTTTTATTCCTGTGGAGCCTAGAAGCACCAAAGAAACATGCAAGAAGCTACAAATATGCCACCCAGTACATGAAGAGTGAGTTTTGAGTCAAAGTGGTTTTTTCACAAAATATTTACAATAAATGAGTGGGGGGCTAAAGTAACCGGAGCTTTTTTTAATATGCATATATCTATTTTGTGCTAGGTAAGCAGATCCTATTTGTTTTGCTTTTTTCCAGAAGAGGTTTCTCTTTCAACCTACACTAATTTGAACAGCTAAGGATGCTGCCCCTGATATTTCTACCTTCGTTTGAACCTAGCTCCTTTGCCGTCTGCATCCAAGCATGTCTTTGCTCAGAATATGCTGCTTCTTTTAAGAGACCCTCAGGGAGGACAGAAGGCAGCTTGCAGCTGGGATCTTCTCCCGTTCCTGTTGTCAGCAGTTCAGTACTGCTTGCTTCCCAACCGTGCCCCAGAACAGCTGACCCAGGACCTTTCCAACCCTCAGCTTTTCTACATGAAGAGATGCCATATGGTTCATCGGCTGGGCATGGTGGACAAACTGTTGCTGTGCGTGAACCTACCTGTATGTGAATTGCTGATGCACAGAGGAACCGGCTGCCTGCACAGCCTTCCTGCCTCCGGATAGCTCTCGATGCTGCTGATTTTCCTTGTGAAGGACCCGACCTCTCTCACCCTCTGCCAGAACAGCGCTCTGGTACTCTATTCAAAATAAAATGCCATATGTGAATAAAAGGACCCTTCTTACTGTGACCTCTTGCGTAGCGTTTCTATGAGCTCGGGAGAGCTTGCTGAACTGGAGCCAAAGAGCCCTTCAGCCATCTGTTTTCTGGCTGACTAGTGCAGTGAGCCTGCGCTGTCTACTAATGAGAGTCACAGACCTGCAGGCAAGCAATTCTAGACTCCTTTCTCTCCTCTCTCAGTGAACATGTTGCAGCATCCCCTTAGGCCACGATGCCTTCTGCCCCATGTGCCATTGCTGTGACGAAGTACACTTCAGAGATTGAAGGCTACAGGGTGCCTTGCTGGCCCCTCTTTTGGGACTAGTCTTTCATATTTTTTTTTGTTTTTGTTTCTTGGATAAGGCATGTTTTTCAGAACAGGGAATTGTTTGTTACCCCGCAGGACCTGTCTGGGCAAAACACAAAACATAAAAGCACCAGCAGAGACAGCTATGGCAGACTGGTCGCATTACAGTGTGAGATGGGGGGCCCAGGGAACTACAGGAGACCCCTCTTTCTGGAGCCTCCTTCCTGGGATCAGGAGGCAGCTGATGGCCCTCAGGGAGCAAGGCATGCTCGCTGTGCTGGAAATGGAGCAGGTTACAGGCAAGCCACAACTCTGGTTACAGCGTGGCACTGCAAGGGAGGAGGTGCTTTAGGGCTAAGGCTTTATCATGAGGCAACACCGGAAGCAGCCCTGCTGCCTCCACACTCCCTCGTGGCACCCCTACAGCAGAGGAGACAGACTGCCTTGGCCAGCTCTGGGGACACCACTGCCACCGGGCAAAGGCAACGCTGCTAGCATGGTGTGGCAGCGGAGGAAGCTTGATCCTGCAGCCGGCTTTATTGCTCCTGTCATCAGTAACCATTAACGAGCAGCCCTGAGATACCTCTTTGGTAGAAGAGCAGAAGAGAAGTCACCTGTGATCTGTAACCGAACCTGACGGCTCTCTGTCCTCCTGTCAGAACCGAGGCACATGTAAGTCCCAGCGTCCTCGGGCTTGGCATTGCTGATCAGTAAGGAGCCGTCGGACTGGGAGGTGTGCCTGCAACAGGAGCCAGGACGAAGTGCCACTGCCTGGCCGTGGACAGTGGCTGGCCAAGGCAGAGCGGCCCGTCGTGATGGTGTTACGCAAACCACCATCACAGAGTGCCCTCCCCGGCCCAGAAAAACACAAAACCCTGTTGACCACAGAGGGGTCGCAGGCAGGGGAAATAACTGCGGCAGAAAGGAGGTCAGGAACAGAGAGGGAACTGAAATGGGAAAACAGGGAACTGCTTTCAGCAACCCTCTCCCATGAGGAGGCAAACTGCCCTTCCAGGCAGGAGCTTGAGCCCCAGCAGTCGTCTGCAAACAGAAAAGCAGAACTGGGCTTTTCTTAACTGTGACTTTCATAACACAAAGTGACTGTCTGGCTCCAAATTGTTGCTGGAAAAAGGCTTCTCAGGAAAAACAGGCTTTGAAATTAGTTTTTAAAAGAATTATATCTTAGATGGGAGTGCTTGAAACTTCCAGCCAGAGGAACCCTCAGTTATTTGGCTACAAGCTTCACCCTGGACTACTGACTTCATGCTGCCCCAAGATAAATCCAACAACGACAGCATTTTTCTGTATCACTACCCACATGTCAGCTTCCACCAGTGCCTTGCTATGGGACATCCCCTGTTCTGCCCCATAACACTAGCCGACGCCGCAGTGCTATCGCAGACTGTATCTGCTGCTGCTGTGCACAGACCAGGGGGACAGTTCATGCTCTTCGGTCAATACATGGGCTTGGTTGGTTTGGTTTTTTTGGTTTGTTTTCTTTAAATAATGTTACCAGTAAGATTACAAAGAAAGTGGGTGAGTATTTTTGGCACTCTGCCTAGCAAGAAGCCCATCTGCTCTATAACAAAGAGAGCTGAGCTCACCTGTCAGAGGAGACCGGTCGGCCGTCCTTGGCCCACTCCACTCTGAAGAAGGGAGACGTGCCTGTCTTGCAGACCAGCTGGATGTTTTGTCCCACAACTGCTGTCACAAGAGAGGGCTTGGCTTCCTCCAAAATGGCTCTGAAAGAGAAAGCAATTCCATTGGCACCTGTGGTGCCCTCCTCTCCTCTGGGTCCTCTAATGTGGCTCTGGATGAGTCACAACTGAGCAGATGCACCAGTGAACACGTAGGGAGCCCTCTCCTACATGGCAAAGGCTTCTCTGGACAGACTGAATACTACAATATCTCCAGGAAGACACAGAGTCCTACAACCCCTCTCTTCTGAAGGAACTAGGTTCAGCCCATCAGACAGACATGGATCCAGTGCAGACACATTTAGATCTAGCTCTACGCTCTCCTGGTTTTCAGGGAGACACTGTCTGGATCCTGACCCAAAATCTGCATCTTAAAAGTCTCCCCTAGAACAACTCACTGCTGCTCCATATAGTGCTGAGATAAAGCTCTGAAGTCAGAGTCAGCTAAATTTGTCGGTCAGAACAAGGAAAACACCTATGGATTCTCGTTTACAGTGTAAGAACACCTCCCAGACCAAGACCCCAGGGTCCTGCAGTCTTTTCGCACACCATACTTCCAGTGCTGTCAGAGAGCGGGGAGAGTGCAAGGAGAGAGACAGCAGAGAACTCCAAGTCCTGAATAACTTGATTTACCAAAGGGCTACATGTATAGCCAGTCCATCACATGGTATTCCCAGTTAGCTGGTCCCAGCTGGGGCAACAATTTCACTCCAGAGGAAGCTGCACTGATGCTTCACAATGAGCTGACAGAACAAGGGAAAAAAGAAAATTAAAAACATCATCTACCTGTGCAGGGCCTGTGCTGAGGATGGGTCTGCAGGCGCCTGATGCCCCAATCCCTCTGTCACGGAAACGTCTGCTCCGAAAGCCTTATGCCACTGCTTGCCTTCATGGGGCAGCCCCTCCTGGCCTCTGCCCCTCTGCCTCTCTGAGGGCCCAGGCACCGCTGATTCCCACAAGTGCGGCTGGCTCAGGCTGTCCAGTCTGCTTTGCTGGGTGCCCCAGCGCTGGCTCTCCAGCATACCAGTCCTCAGCAGAGACCCTGGCAGTACCTCACTTCTCCAGCTGTCCTGTCTGTGGCTGTCTTGCATGGGGCGTGAAGCCCCGTAGGCTCTTCCTTCTTGGCTGCGACTTGCAGACTCTCTCAGGGACGGCTGCTGCTGATCCCAAGCATCCCCTGTATGAGAGCGGGAGCCAGTGTGCTGGCGTTGCAGGGCTCCTGTGCCAGAAGAGGACTGGTGCTCCGGAGGGCTGACGCCCACAGACTTGTGGCATGCTCTCATGCACTCCTCCTCCGAGGCAAAGCTGTTTTTATTGCCTTGGCAGCCGCCGTACCAAAATCGGTTGCACTTGCCAACGACAGCCACAAAGTACCAGCGAGTGGTCCAGTTCGCGCAGGGGCCGTGGGCACTGGGCAGCAGGCATATGACAGGATACGCTACCAAAAAGAGCAGAACAGGCAGAAATGTGAGGGTCACAAAGCACAAAGGTCTGGGCACTTCAAGCCACCTACCTAGATGATCTGATGGGCCTTGTGGGCAGAGGGCAGGTGGGAGAGTAGGACACTTAAGTTTTGCACCCAGCTCTGCTTTGAAATTGGGCAGCTGCTCACGTTTCTTCCTGCCCCAGTTTTACCACTGGTGGAAGAAGAACCAACCTGAGTCAATTCTGAATCTAGATACTAGACAGATGCTTTACAGCCTTTCTCCGGGAACTGTGCAGCTGCAAGGTTGGCTCTGGGGCTTCCTCTCCTGCAAAGGGCACGTGGTTGCCTTTTGCATCTTTCCAGCCGACAAAGCAAGTGGATTAGACCCAGTTGTGAAGCCACATGTGTTACCGAACACCCCTCCACACATTGATATAAAGAGGAGCACAGCCCAGTGTCTCTGTAAGCCTACAAACTGAGTCCTGTGCTCTGAGTCACAGGTATCACAGCCACATGCTGACAAACACTGGGTGCAGGGCTCTGATTGAGGGGTCCTTTGCCAAGCTGTGGTTGAGCAGAGGGGATCCAGAGACATTTCTCTTTCCCCAGGGCAGCCCCACAGGGCCACAAAGCAACCTCTGTGCTGCGGCAAAAGGGCAAGGCGATGGAGCAGCCGCGTGCCTGCAGAGGATACAGCTGGGGACTAAAGGAGCAGAGATGATTTTGCCCAGCAGCTCTTACCTTATAGTACAGCAGGCACTGTATTGAACTCTGCTGGCTGAAAGCATCCATGCAGCCCTGAGCAACACCTCCATCCTTAGTTGTAGCTCTCATTCCACCCCAGTCCATGGGCTGTCTGAAGGCTGAGCACAGCCCTAATTCCTCAGAGAGGCCCTGCTTCTCTTAAAACCAGATAACTAATTTGAAGCACTCCAGGCTGCCTCAGGGTGTCTTCTCAGGGGCAAACAGCTCCCCAGAAGTCCTACAGACTGACAGAGATCATACAAAAACCCTTCTGTTCAACTATCAGCAGAGAACAACAAGAATATCTGCGGTAGCTGACAAAACTGAACCATCTGGCTGCTTTTCTACACTCCCTCCAAGCTTCCCCTGCCCCAGCCACCAGGCAGAATTTCTTTTCCAAAGAGAAAATTTATTGCATTTTACAGAGAGGAGAGCCTCTACACAGGAAGCTTCCATATGCTACTGGATTCTATACGACTGTTCCTACGTTTCTAAACCAAGACAACAAAGCATCACTTACGGTAGTTGGGCCTATTGAGACATCCTTCCCCTTGAGGTCCTGAAGCTGAAGCGACATTGTCAAAACAGCAGCCATACACAGAACTGCGGCACTTGCCCGACGGGTGCTGCTGGGACAAGGCTTGGTTTGCCTTAGAGACAGGAATTGAAAGCCAAAAAGTTACCACGCTTACATGAGGACAGTAGCACGTGCAAAGCACCGTGTCCAAGCTGTCAGCTGCAGCAGGCCAGCTGTTAGAGGAACCATTATTTGTTTGCCTCCTAGAGGCTTTCGTGCTGGGAACAGGTGGGAAACTTGGCTGTCAGCCATGGATCCAGGGCTGCACTTCTCTGCAGGACAGACCTAACCAGCCCAGCAGCAGGCCACTTTTTTCAGCTGGCCCCACCAGGCACCCCAAGCTATAAAAGGAATTACCTCCCTGACTATTTTGCCCTCAGTTAATCGGCAGAGCTGTCAAACAAAGGCAATGAACAGTAGCCATGTTTTTCCCGTTATTTCTCCTAGAAACTGGATGGCACATTTCTGACGCACAGAAATTTAGTTACGCGGGATTATTCAACCAGTTCTACATAGGATGGTCTTCTACTTCTCAGACATCTCTCAACCACCCGCTCTGTCCCCTGCTTACAGAGGATCACAGGTGGATGCCCCAGACTGAACAGGAACGTAGTGTGCCAAATGACTTGATGCCATGCATGGAGTACTGGTCTCCAGTGCTACTGGCAGAGATGAAGCAGAACAGAAACCCATAATCTGAGTCACTGGGGTCAAATCTAAATCTTCTTATCTGATGGACAGCTAAAACGCAAAGGGTTTTCGTACTTACTGTTGGAGCAGCTGCAGTGGGCTGATTTCTGCTCACTTGAATGTCGTGATAATGTTGTGGGCATCCCATGTTGTTTGGACCCTGGGCAGACGATACTCCATCAGGACAACATCCATACCTACAGGCAGAAGGGCTGCAGCAATACCTGACCTGCCCGGCTCAACAGGCAGAGGCTGTAAATTTCAGTAAGCCCCCAGGAAAGGCAATGCCTCCCTGTTCAGGCCCATCTACTTCCAGCTACCTGTTTCGGTGACAACTGCTGAAGGGGCAACCTCTCTCCAGAGGGCCTGAAGCTGGAGTGTGCCCATCTGGACAGCAGCCATATGGGCTCCGGTGGCAGTCTCGAGAGCCAGTCCCTGCGGTGGGGTCCTGAGAGAAGCTGAGCTGATGGGAACCCAATGAGCGTGACTGGGATTCCCAGCGAACAGGCAACAAGTTGATGCCACGGTCCTTGCTGGGTGAGGTGTGGTGATTCCCAGAGGTAGTATGGATCATCGAGCTCCCAGGGATCATCCTTTCATCACCAGAATCTGGGGAAAGAATTCCTTAAAGCATGCAGGTGAGCATCAAAATCTGATCAGTTTTGCTCATCTCTGCTCTCTTGCACCTGCCCAAAGATACAGGGCAGACTTTTCCGTACCAGGATTTCACCTGAATGTGTATTCTGGCCTGCTCTTCCGGATTTGGTTGTCCTGAGGTTCTTTTGCTTGCTTCCCTGATCATTCTTCCTGTTGTCCCATGAGAAACCACCTGCCACATTACTGCGGTCCCCTCACATGATCCTTTCTTCTTCCTACAATCTGCTTTGGGCAGCATTCCTCTCAGCCAGCACTTACATCATGCTGCCAGAGCCCGAGATCTATATACTGTACAGTCTCTTCTGCATGGACAGATTCAGACACTGCTCGCTATCACGTAAAAGCATCTACACTTCGTCTCTGGCTCCACAGATTTCTAGATGCCCATGAAATGAACAAGAGAAATGAAGAAAAGGAGGAACCTTTCCCTTACCACACCCCGTTTCAAGTCCACCATTACCAAAAACTCAGACTAACAAAATTCTTCCAAACCTGTGGCAGGGCTGTTTGGGTTGTAACGTGTCAGCAAGGACTGGCGAGTGACATCATATCCCATAGTGTCCTGCATACTGGGGACCTCTGCAAAGAGACATATACACAAAATAAGTGCAGTTAGTCCAGCCCTGTGTTCTAATAATTGCAAATGCATCCAGGAGCCAACAGGGAGACTAAAGTTGATGAAAATGTTTCTCTTCTCCTGGAACAACAGCTGAGCAGCAATTGGACTCAACTGGATTGTCAGGACAGCGACCTGTGATGGGCAGGCAGACAAAAGTCAGCATTTCAGCTCTGGTGTGCAGACTAGACACAGACAGAAAGCAAAATCTTCTGAGCAGTTGTGCCTCCTTTATAGCTGGTCCACAGAGGGATGAAAGTTGGCTATAGTTTTTAGCTACTGAGCCTGGCCAGTTTGCTATCCTTGACTGGCAGTCCTGGGGTCAGTCTGCAGCACACACTGGGACAGAGCCATCACAGAATACTGCATTCAAAATGGACATACACCAATGTTGCTCCCAAGCCTGTTCCATACATTCGAACAGCACAGGTACTGGGACTCTGAAGATGCTGTGGAGACAGGCAGGCAAGAAGCTGAGAACACAACCTGGGACAGAGAACACCCAGCTGGTGTAGAGCTGGGAATTTCTACTCCTAAACCAAAGCATTTTAGGAAAAGCTAGGTGTGCGGCAACACCACTCACGCTGTGGCAGGTAGCAGGGCTGCATGTTGCAGCTACCCAGGGTGGCTGGTTTCTGTGGCTGGATGGCTTTGCATGTCTCAGGACTGTAGAATTTGGAGTCGCTGTCTGCGCAGACGACTTGGCGTGTCCGGATGCCTGAACTGCAGCTCTTCGAACACTTGGGCACAGAGACAAGGCAAGTGAGCAGGCAGCAGAGGCTGAACGCAGAAACCCCACAGACCAGAAGTTTGAAACAGCTGCATTATTAGCCGCAGGCTGAGCACAGCTTCCTCCACCAAGACAAAGCAAACAATACTTCAGCTGCATTCATATGAACAATTAGAAAACCATACTTTAAGCCATTTTACGAAATGTTGCACCCAGCCCTGAAGCATTAGGCTCTATGCCATGCTCAGCCTGTGATGTCCAGATGAGCTGCTGTTACCCACAGAGGCGTGGCAGAGAGCTGGAGTGAGTTGTTTCAGCCTGGCCTGAAGGCAGATCAACACTACAGGGACCCAGCAGCTGTGAGAGGGTCAGTCTCGAACTATGCATTCAAGAATCACAGTTTACAACAGGAAAGGAAACTAGTCGCTTTCTTGTAAGAAGCTAACTGGAATTCCTCTCACTGGAAGCTGTGGATGAAGGGTGAGCAATGAGCAGCAGCTCAGGGGAGGGGAGAGGATGAGGTGTCTGTGTAACCCACTTGCTCATGGCAAGCTCTAGAATCATTGGGAGAGTATTTCTCTCTCTTATTCAGATGCAGGTAGGAGGCCTTCTGACATTGGAAAGCCAGGGGCCAGGAAAGATCAGATTAAGGTAAGCAGCTTCTTTAGCTGTTATTAAAACTTGGCCCACATCTTGTGAAGAACCAGATGTAACATGTTTTATCTCATAACAAGCTAGTCCGGCTAGCACAGAAGGGAAAAAGTGTGTTTGGAAGTCACCTGATCCATTGCATCTACCACTATTTCCTGCCCCTGGCACTTTTCCCAGGTTGAACACAGTCTGGCTCCCTCCACAAAGACATGACTCATCCAGCTGAAGCACAGTTTATCTGAATGATTACAAAAATGTACTTTAAACCATATCACCAAATGCAATGACCAGTCCTGAAGCCTGGAGCTCTAAGCCATGCTCAGCCAGAGAGCTGTTCTGCTATTCACAGCGATGGGGCGAAGACTTGGGAATAGCAGCACGAGTGGGCTGTTTCAGCTTATTGGCTGCATTTTGCCACTGTCACTGAAACTGTAATCCCTCCCTCACAAGGATTTATTTTTGTAGTGGCTGCATACAAAGCAGGCAGCAGATTAACTGAAGCATTACTAGCACCAGTTACAATGCAACTGTGAGGCAAGGGACTGGTAATGAAGCAGTACATGCTCCCAGCCCCAGCCAACGTGCAGACTGCATGGATCAAAGCTTGTTTGCGAGGAGCACAGCAATATAATCAGTTATTTCTGAACCATGAAAGTGTGATGCTCACCAGGCCCCAGTCTCCAACGTGCCAGCCTATTTCTTGGATGCAGTTCTCCTTCAGGCAGGGCTGGGTGGCCGATGGCTTTGACTCCATTAGACAAGCGAAGTCCTGAGCCCGAGAGCCCTGCTGTGTTCTGCAGGTGACGGTCCGGGTCTGGACCCCTTCCCCACAGTTGGCTGAGCACTGCAGAAAGCAGCCCAACAGTTACAAGGAAGCACTCAGTTTCCACTCGCATTTCCAGGCTGTGCTCCCTAATGTTAGGGCAGAGCACAATTTTGAGATTGCCTAGAACAACCAACCATGATTAAAATAATCTTCTGGGATGGGAGTTATCAGAGTAGTTATTTATGCTGTATTAGAGACAATAAGGCATGGTGGATATGGCCTGGGATATCTGGAGCTCACTGGGTGATTTTGGCCTAGTCATATCATCTCACTTGATGTCTACCAAAGAAGACATGGAGAATGATTTTGGAAAAATACCAGTACTGCAGAATACATTGAGAACAGTAAATGGCAGGAAATACCTGGAACCTCATGTTATTTACTCCTGATTAAAATCAGCTCAAGGTAAAGAATTCAAGGGAAGATAAAAAGATTAGGGTCTTGTATTGCTCATGTCTTCTGCCTGAAGACTTTGTGCTCCATTTTTACAGTGTGGAGCTGTGACACAACTTAGAATCATAGAATGGTTTGGGTTGGAAGGGACCTAAAAGATCATCTAGTTCCAATCCCTCTGCCATGAGCAGGGACATCTTCCACTAGACCAGGTTGCTCAGAGCTCCATCCAACCTGGCCTTGAACACTTCCAGGGA
>Ga0181612_121416_pt1 | contig 16451 bp, 11 predicted proteins | sample HoacroProtozoa21_FD_119630 | JGI IMG/M metagenome (GOLD analysis project Ga0181612, IMG submission 119630) | Hoatzin crop microbial communities from Cojedes, Venezuel. Combined Assembly of Gp0051906, Gp0051904, Gp0051908
AACCTGTTCCAGTGTCTCACAACCCTCATGGTGAAGAATTTCTTCCTAATATCTAATCTGAATCTGCCCTCTTTTAGTTTAGAGCCATTCCCCCTTGTCCTATCACTAAAAGCAAGCATACTATAAGGCATTTACAACCACCAGTCCTATCCCGCACGGTATTTAAAAATCCTTACATTACGCCAACATAATGCATGGTCCAACTCAAATGGGTTGTATTTCACTCTTTCACTGTGCTGTATACCACAGCTGTACATATTATATGAATACATACAAATATATACGTGCACACACACAAATGTATGTGTATGCACACCAGGATACGTGGCTTCCTAACCCCTACTAAGAGCTGACCTTTGAGTTCTTTTCAGAAAAAAATTCTCACTACGAGCAGGAAGACGTATGTTCTATTTTATACTGAGGTCACTACGAAGAAAACAAAACAGCAAGCTAGAGAGAAGAAAAAGTATTTCCTGCAAGGCAAAACCAGTTGGCCCGATTCACGCCAAGATGATGTAAGCCCATGCTTCAGTAACAATAGCCAGTAGCCCACAGCAAAAATTCTCATAAAGGTCGTATAACAATTCCAGATTCCTAGCTTAGGCTTAACTGACGACACAAGATAACGGGTGATTTTCTTGCCTAGCCTCCAAAACGATGCCTCCTACACTACAGCACAAAGAATCACACTTATGTAACATTTATTTTACCATTTTCAATGATAGGAAAACACTTATGCATTAGGAAATTTTCCATTCATTCCACCTTACATATCTAAAACATCCCTGAATGCAAAAATGCTATTTTAATCCTCGGAAAGCTCTAGGCTTATTAAAACCTGAACTTTGCCGCTGGCCAAGGCATGCACGGTGTTCTTACAGTCCTCTCGGCTCGGTGGAAGTTACTCCGAGCTTGCAGAAAGCTGATGTCGGGAATGTAGGTTTACAGCTGGGCTCTGGCAATTTACTGGGAAAGCACTTCCTCCAAAATAAACACAAAAACAACAAGCAAAATCCCCTACGCTTGTTCATGAGCTGTTTCTCCTTGCTCGTAGCAAAGATGGTCTTCTCCGCACTAACGTGTTTTTCCCAACACACCCATTTCTTGGCATACGCTTTCTGATTAGGAGTGTGAACAGGAACATAAAACGCTTCTGCCGTAGGGAGAAGCAATCAGTGATGGGTGAAGGTATAGGACAGCCGAGTGCCCTAAGACCGTTAGCAGCCCGTCCCCTTGCCACCCGCCCCCACACCAGGTCCTCTGGCCCCCAGACCTCTGCAGGCTCTCCAGTGCCTACAAAGACTGAACACAACCTTTGACGGGTGTTAGGGGAACGTACACCACGTTCGCAGGACGGGGAGGACCGATGGAGAAGCAGCGCACGCAGCCTGACAGATCACCTGCCAGAGGGTTACACAGCAAGAGCTGGTTACAATTCCCTCTGAAAAGTCAGCCACCTGCTTCACTACCCTCACTGTCAGCCCAGAGTCCAGGATTTCTGTCCACTCCCACCCTCTTTCTTTTTCCCCAATACCAGGGTCTTTAAAGCTTGTACCTTAATTTTATCCCGAACCTGCAATTTCAGCTGCCGAGAGAATTGCACTTTCCTGTCTCTCTGCAGCCCCAGGGACTAATTGAGAAGATTACCTGAAGGCTTTGGGTCTAAACGCTCAAGGAAGAAAAAAACCTGCTCAAAGCGATTTCTGCAAGGAAGAATGACAGCAACAACCAGGAGATCTTTCTGTCACCGGAGGTCTCTGTGTTAGAAATGATGGGTGTGCTGCGTCTGATCGTGTGCTGGGGGAATCAGTAATAAGACAGTGAGTTTCAGTGATCTCTTTTATTGCGGTGCACAGAAATCTAATTGATGGATAAGGAGCTTGTTTTCACTGCAAATCACAGAACTAAAAGGGAGTCTTGATATAAAATTATTATAATCTAAGCAGGGGTCAAGTTTCTTCTGTGTTTGCTAACTTGCCACGGTGAACAGATGAAATCTGTTCAAGACGTAAGGCTGGAGCTAGTGCCTCTCTCCAGCCATTGGCCAGATCCTGTTAAAGTGGTACTGAGGACTAAACGGACTAGATGCGTAAGAAAAAGTCAAAGCCAATTTTAAAAGATGCCGTTTTACCTCCACCCAATGGAATGAAAACTAGAAACTCCACACTCCTTTTCTATCGAAGTCACGACCCCACCAACGACTGCTGCACAGAGCTGTTCCAGCAAGGCCGGAGAACAGAAATCACACATCGCCGTCCAGTCCACCTGGGGCTCTTGTTCCTAAACACTTCGGTAAACGGGCCTGTTTTGTTAACTCCAACAGATAATTACCAAGTGCAATAAAAAATTCAAATTATGTTAATTGGCCAGAGAACAACGGCTGTTTCTGAAATCGCTGGCAATTACTAGACATAATGGTTCTCAATTAAGCTGGATGGTATTTTCAATTGTTCATAATTCACTATTTTAAAAGTATCATAAAAATATATAGATGTGAGCTGTTAATAAAACTTTCAGACTAACAGTGTAGCTGTTTGTCACAGAAAGTAATGCCTGTTTTATTTTGACAGTGACTTTTCTCTTGTGAATGACACGTTAAGATATTGCCAGTGACGGGAAGGCGACTACAGGGGATTTCTATCTCGCGGTGCTCCTCAGCGCAAGAGGAGCTCCAGTCCTTTCCCCAGCAACTTCCAGTTTCCCTCCGGAATACACTCAGCAATCAGGCACGTCTCTGCCAATCCTATTTTTAGATACTGCAGCTCACTCCACAACTTTAATGCGTATGTGGATGTGCACCGGGGGACTCGCTTGTCCACTTTCAGGTTTTTTACTTCGAATATTTTTTGAGGGAATAAAATAGACCAAAAGAAAAAGGAACAGAAAAATTACGGCCTAAAATAAAACCCAGAAATCCTAAGCATCGTTCAGCTATAAGCTCGATGCACTGTACATTTCCACCCAACCAAATAGAACAAACACCTTTAATAAATGAAGCCGCTGAGGAAAGATCAATGGGCAGTAATTGCTATCCACACTTCCACTAACAGTCCCACTCACTTCTCCACCACGTGTGTCACCTCGCATCAGGAAAACGGCACACGGAGCAACGGCTGAGTTTGCCCTGTAACTTTACTGCGTATGATTAATGACCAATTTACTGGAGACATGCCTGAACACCCTAAGTAGATCTATTGAAACACACATGTGTGCACGCGTGTTTTATTTATTTCAACATCAACCACACCTTAAAAAAACCCACTTTTTTCTGATCCAGTTTCAATCTTCCTCCCGCCAAGAACCAAAACTTCTTTTGTTTTTATTCAGATGCATTTGCATGCATATTCCACAGCGAGTAAATCATCCAAGAACAGTTCCTAGCTGTAGAAGTTTACATTTTCATATTTAAACAGCAACTCAAAGACCTGAGTGCAACACCGTGAATCAACAGTGAAGACAGTCGTCCATTACCCGGACCTTCGGATCCGGTGAGAGTCTGTATTGCTCTGACCTCATTAAAACGGTGCGAACCGGGCACTAACATAAATCTGTCTCTCTAAATACTTTCCCCTTTAATATTGTAACAGTTCCACACAAAGGGAAAGGTTAAAGCCAATTAAAAGAGATACAAATACCATTATTATTGTCCTGACAAACTGTTAGTTATTGGATTTGGCCATGCCACTTTAGAAAGCCATTACTCCTGTTTCTGAATGAATTAGTAATGACACCGCTTATCGACTTTCCTTGGGGTTTTTTGTTTTGTTGGAGGGAGTGGTGTGCTGGTGGTTTTTTTTTTTTAATCCCTGCATTTTTATTCCTTTTTCTTTTTCACTACTTACTTCTAATCTCAAACTTAAAGCTAAAGCAAATCTCAAGTGTCGCAGCTGGACAAAGATATCTACCTAAAGACTACACCGTAATCCTAACTTCATTCCAAATGGGACAAAAAGATTCTGAATTCATTCCTATGCAGTAAAACCTTGTTTTTCTATCCCATTATCATCATCATACAATACCGACAGATGCTTCACAGTATCTAGTGCTGAAGAAACTTGAGAAAATTGAAACAAAAGTCCTGACAAATGAGAATCTAACGCACTGCAAAGATCTTGCTTTCCTGTAGCGCGTCTAGCAAAACGCACACACCCCAACATCCCCCTCGCCCCAAGCCAAACAAAAACTTCAGTGAAGAGCTACCATTTTTACACTGCTTCACACTGTTTGGCACCGTGAGCAGCAGTCATTATTTTACTTCAAAAAAACAAAAAAAAAAGAAAAAGAAAAAAAAAAAAAGGGTAAGGGTGAAAGTCTCCCAGAATTCCCATCGACCTCCGTAGCTGCTACGCACACACAACTCCGAACAGAATATTACCATTAACGTTATAATCATAGTAAACAAGCATCTGGCTGTCATTTAAAATACAGCTTTTCTCTACTGATAATAAGCAGCGTTTTCTGCTAATTTCTGTTATCTGTAAATCTCTCTTGGCATTCCAGCTCTGCACTTAACTTGCTGTACACGCTTGACTTTCTGCACAATGAGCACTCGCCTCAAATGTCAGCGTGTCTTCTTCTTATCTTAAAGATAGGCAGGGATTCATTCAATAAAACGTCTAAAGAATACGAAGATAAGGAATAAGAAGATTTTTTACTTATTACGCTACAGATATTCACCAGAAATATATATATATATATATTTTCTTTATCATTGGGGAAAAAATCATAGCCTTTTGCAAAAAAGCACTTGTATTTCTTGGCTAGCTCCGTTCATTTAACTGCAAAAGGGGAGCTGAAGTCAAGTTTGGGTCAGGTAGTTATTTACCCAGGTATCGCACCTCGAAATACGAGCACCGTGCCCGCCCGTTTTCAGGCGGCTTTGCTCCCTGCCAGCCCGTTCCTGCAGGACACCCGCACCGGCGCACGCCAGGAACCGAGCTGCCATGTTCTGGTTTCCACACTCCCAGTTCTGTCAGACTGCTGGAAATCTAATCCGCAAGCAACCCTTAACAAAAAAAAAAATAAATACAAGCACAGCGCACGGGTAAGCAGCAGCCTCGAAAGACTCAGCTTGCGTAGCAAATGTCTCTCCTTCGTGATTTCCTGGTGTCAAGCACCAGCTGCACAGCCGACTGAATTCCCTAATACGAAGTCAGTACAAGGGATGCCACAATCCTGCCACAGGTTTTGAACTGTAAAACAGACTTTAAAAAGTACCTCATATCCTCAGGAATAGCAACATACTTGTTAAATAAAAAAAATTTAAAAATCTAAACTGACCTCACATTGAGTGCCTATCTTTTGAATTTTTATTAAACTTTGTTTCTCATTCTCCCCCTCATTTAGATGCTTGCAAAATAAATATAATTATATCCAACTTTAATAACTTTGGTACCTTGAGCTGCAGGTGCTAGTATGCTGTATCTATTACCATATTTTAAGCCCTTTTAAGAAGATTGCATTAATTTCTATGATAATTTAGAGCCCATAATGCATTCCAAGATGTGAATAGATGTTAATCACCACAGAATGATTCTCCTGTATACTAACGAAGTCATGCTGTAACCAGTAACTACTAACTTTTAAAATTCAATACTGCCACTGAAAAACTTGATTAAAATTTTGTTAGAGTAACGATAGCCCCCTAGGAATGGCTTAAAAAACCCAAACCAATCAACAGCTACACGAATTGCTATATCCTTCTTACAGAAATTATTAGGACTGAAAATGTAGCTAGCATCCATTCCATTCTCTGCCCAGTATTAACAGCAGTTATCCATGCGTATTTATCTCCTTCCACTACCACAAACGCAGCACAGCAGCTAGCTCCAAGACTGCAGGCAGAAAGGGTCTTCATTATTAAAAAGATATTATAGCATCGTTTAGGTTGGAGGTGACCATCAAGATCATTGAGTCCAGTCCTTAACTTAACACCGTTAATGCCACCACTAAACCCTGTCCCTAAGCTCTCCATCTGTACGTCTTTTAAATACCTCCAGGGACGGTGCCTCAACCCATAAATTCACTGTTACAGGTACATCACTGAGGAAAAGATGACATCAGTGATTGCACAACTATTCTGATATTAGAACATTTAGACTGATAAAATAAGGCAAGAGTTTGCCTCTGTGATTTAAGTCAAAGCTCAGTTTGTCTCATAAGCTTGAACAGCCTACAACAGAGCAACATTCACATTTAAATACCTACACAAAGAAGCAAAAATTGGCAACACTTTTCTGGAACAAGCCCATTTATAGTTTTTCTGCGACATAAAAGTAACCAAGCATGCCTCTTCTGCATTAGCCTGTTTGTTGTTGCTTCTTGACAGCTATTTGATGTACTACAGGTAGTACGTTGCTTTGTCCCCATTAGAAAGGTGACCCAAAAATAAGGAATGCTCCCATTGGTTTCGAGATGCCGCTAAGTGACCCATCAGACGGGATGAGAGGAGCTTTCAGCTTTGCTACGTCTTGCCCTCCGGGCCCGCAGGGACACTGGTTATCTCTTTTGTTGCTGCGTCGGTCTGCGTGGGACTGACTATATCAAACCTCAACTCTGCCCTCAAGAATCAAGGCAGAAACAGCCTTAGCAGAAATTCTCGCTGTGCACCACAATTTCAGCAGTTTCACCTAACAACGGGTGGTTTCAGCCACGTTATTGCATACCAAGATTACAGTTCCATCTGCCCAGACCTAGAGTACTCGTTTCTTGAGGCCTGTGGTCAAAGAACAAACTTTTGGGGAGTTTACTGCAAAGCTTGTTTTGTGGTTTGAGAGTTAGAATAAAACAGACCAGACTACTTCAGCTGGATGGGACCCACCAGGACCATCCAGCCCAACTGTCTGACCGACTCAGCGCTGACCATAAGCTACAGCACGTTGTGAAGAGCACTGTCCAGGCGTCTCTTCAACCCCGACAGGCGTGGGGCATCGACCCCCTCTCCAGGCAGTCTCCTCCAGTGCTTGGCCACCCTCCTGGCAAAGAACACAGTTACAACGCAGAGTAACACCACCACCTTTGTGTCTGTCCAGGTCCCAGGTGGCCTAAACAACAGAATCAAGCTGACATTTCAAACTTCCTACGTGGTTAAAATATTATACGTTGAGTTCTCATAAAGGAAAATTACTCCTTCAACATTTTTTTGCCTGTAGACAACAAGCGGGTTCAGGCGAGCAGCTGAAAGCCGTTATGACATTGCCATAATTCATATTGTTGCTCCCTCTGTCCACCATTCACCTGCACGCAGAGGTGTGGAGGTTTAACTGGGTGCTGTGACTCAGCAGCGCGAGGGGGAACGCACGAATCGCGTTCTCATTACAATGGCTGGTTTTCCCCAACGTCTCTTCTTGCTTCTTCCAAGGTTTTAGAACCAGCAATCACTCTGGTGCCATGCTCCGAGGTGGGTTTCCATTTCTGGGGTCTCCATGATGCTGTCAGCACAACCCTTAAAATAAATTATGACGTGCTGGAAGAAAATCAGCTCCCGTGTGAAATATGCCTCAGAAAAAAATGAGAAAAAAACTGGGGGGCTTATCATCAACTTTGATCATGATCACACAAAAGACTTTGCACTCTTTCTGGCACCATCCCTGATACTGTTGAACACTTTCAGGTTCCACTGCCTTCAACAGAAGATCATTATGCCTTCCCAAAACATGTCAAAAGGTAGAAAAATTTTAAAAAGCAGTTTAAAAGGTCTCAATCCCTCTGAAACCCACAAATGTAACACTAGGATTCCAGATGCAATCTGAATTTTGAGAGATACATTGAAGGATTCTGTAAGAATAGTTTATTTACTGTTCTTTTACATTTAAGCAGTTCACTTTACAAGATTAATATCTAATTGAGAAATGAAGTCTTCAAAGAATGCTTACTTTTTTTAAAAAAACCAAACCAAACCAATCTGGGATTCCTTTCATGGTTATGTATTTTTGTAGCAGAAGTCAATGCCATTTGGGCAGTGACAGGATCTAAGCTGCCACCAATATAAATTAAATCATTAGCTGCTGCATGTAGAAAAATTCAGAATCTTGAATTTAAGTCTCAACAGACAAGCAGAGGAAGAATTTATTCTCACACATTTTATATAAATAATCACTTGAATCTGTACATGTTAAGTACAAAATATGTGTTAGCATAACAAAGCATCCAGTTCATACCAATGTGATTCTCGCCCCCCTCACTGAAAGAGAAGAAATTATTAAAAAAAAAAAAGTGGTCGTATAAAACAAAGCAACTGCTTGAGGAATTAAATAACTAAACAAACAAGCGCAGTAGATTTATTCAAAAAAATATTAGGATGGCTGCAGGAATTCTATACCTAGAAGCCCTACAGAAATATAGTTATTAAGGAGAAAGTTTAAACAGAAGCCTAAAACCCAAGCAAGGGGCTCGTCTGGAGAAATGAAAGCAGCTGAGGCTTGGAGGGGAGACAGCGAGAGCGAGCCAAGGAGGTGCCAGGGCTCTCGAGACCCGCGTCGTCTCGAACTCTACCACTGTCCTCGGGGACGGCAGGATGCACGCGGCGCCGGGTCGGGGTGCGAGGGAAAGACTTGTGAAGCCCGGCGGGGAAGTTGAACCGGACAGAACGACGGCGTGGAGTTGTATCGTCAGCCAAAACCCACGCCCTTCTACTGCAATGGATCGCAGACATTCCAACAGCAAAGCCCCACCACAAAAAGTGCTTCTAAACCAACCTAAAAACACCCTGGACAAGACTTTGTGTTTCAATTGCTGTAACTCCACTGATTCAATACGATTAAACGCAATACACCGTACCGAAAGGAAGGCGAAAATCAGGCCTACCCACGTACTGCAGCAGGAGACAGGGAAAAATAGTAAAAGGTCATATAGACAAGCCTCAATACAGAAAAAGGATTAATGCTACGCTTCCTCAGAAATCTTTTCTCCACACTTTGATGCTTTACATAGTCGGAACAAACAAAAGGGCCCGACGAGGCAGCAAGCATTACGAATGCCTCTGGGGTCTCCAAAGGACCAAGCGGCCACGATACACGAACGCCATTCGAGGAGCCGGGGAGAGGAGCAGGCAGAGCCGCTAACGGAGGCATCTACAGTAATTAAGCGCACACAGGGACTCTTCTGTTCCGGTTCACAAATTCTCCCTCCTGATACCAAGTTGCAAATTGGGTAGCTCAAAGAACAAGGTAACCAATAAAATACAAATGGAAAAATTTAAAAATAGAAACATTTGAAGCATGGTGTCCCTGCTCATGGCAGGGTGTTGGAACCAGATGACCTTTAAGGTCCCTTCCAACCCAAACCATTCTATGATTCTACGGTGACTTGTTTTCTCTCACGGAACCCCTGTACTATCAGTGATGGTAAATTTCTAAGGACTATACAGCCAGACCTCTAAAACATGTTGAGCCCTTGAGTAAAAGGTACATGCTAAAATTCAATGCTTAAAAAAAAATCATGATAGCTAGAATCTTTGACAGCTTTTTTCCCCCAAATATTTTCCTTAATTGTTGAACAGGAATTTTCTGTCATCTAATTTATGCTGTCAGTCAACCCACAAAAAAAACTAAGCTAGATTTAGGAAGAATTTTCCCATTTACAGCATTACATTACAATATGTGGACACTATTGATATTTTATGGCTTACAATAAAGCACTTGCCCTTTGTCACTGTCAAAAATCAGACAATTACCGTAGCTATCTCTGGAGCCTCTTCTGCTGTAGAGTTGCCTGGTATATCTTAGAAGATGAAAAATATTTTAAAAAATATTTTTAACTTGAACTGCACAATGCACGCACCTCAAAAAGACTACCTTGTCTATCGTTTTCAAAAGGTATTCCCAGATTCCAAGCATAAAAAACCGAGGAGTTTAATATAAAAGTGTGCTAAAAGCTTAAGACTTGTTTGAAAATTAAAAGCACTGGTGATGCACAGAAAGTGCCAACCAAATGCTTGATCAGCACTGTTCTTTAAGAAATCCGGCTCCCTTTTTAAGTAACATTTTTTGAGTCAAGTCTCTTTTTCAATTTCACCATTTCCCTAGAACTTCTTTCCCCATTTAGGTTGTACTACCTAACAAATGGCTTCGATGTCCTTTTCCTCCCTTGAATGGCCATGCATATTTTGCCAGGAACATGAGAAGTAGGAATGCAATTGCATTTGTGCTGATGCTAAATGTTAATAGATTTGCCTAAATGTCTGCTAATAGCAGCCCTAGAATTAGCTAGACTAGTAGTGCATGCCTAATGTGTTGTTGTTGTTGTTGCTGCCTTAGCTGTTTTCTCCTTTTTTTTTCTCAGTAACAAAAAAGGCCTTTTTAGTAAAATGTTTCTATGCATCTGCAGCCTGTACAGCAGGCACGCCGCTAACATCAGGTAGCACTGACACAGCATCATTAGGATTATAAATCTCAACGTTCTACTGTTTCCTTCAATTAAACATGAAAAGTGTAATTTTTTTTAAATTAAACATGAAGCCCTGACTTTGCCAGCCAAAATATGTCCTTCTATCACCTCTTCTAATTCCTCCAGGTCATCACTTCTGTTAGAGAGCTTGGCTCCACGCACTCACAGGATGCTGCTCTTCTACTGGCTTGCGCTTTCAGAGTGTTGTGGGTGAACAAAGCCTTTGAAAAACATTTTCTGCAGGCCAAAACACTTAACAAACAAGCTTTAGGCTCCCAGAGCTCCAATTTGCTTAGCATCACAAAGCAATTTAGAAATGGAAAATATTTCAAAAATCAAGTTACAAGTGGCTTCATTGAACATTCATATTTTTAAAACTAAATAATCTGTGAAAATCAGATAATACTGTATTATGAAAAAAATCTGGTTTTAATGTATCGTGTTATTAAAGTCTTCTGCTCTAAAATGCAATAAGTATAAAAATATTTCAGAAGACAACACCTGTCTTTTTAATGAGGATTGCTAATTTCTAGCTGGCTGTTGACTACGCCACCTCGAAATTGTTCACTGTTCTTGCAGTGCAGGACAGACGCGGAGTCCTTCCATTTCTGCTACAAGGCTGTAAAAAGGCTGTACTCTACCCTTAGTCTGCAGACAGCCACTGCAGACTGAACATTTACTACTAATGGAAAAAACGCACTGAAGAGAGAATAAGCCAATAATTGCTCCAGGTCCAAGAAACTAACTTTCAAATCTCTCATTAGAAATTCTGGTCCTGATTCAAACTATGATAATATTGAAAAAACACCCAGACAAACCCACAAGTCTTGTCATCTATGTCAATACAAATGCACCACTGTAAAGCGTATGAAAAATAAGAATCAAGTCTCTGATTATATTATCTTTCAGAAAAATTGTTAGCATGTTATTAGCAAAATGTTTATTTGTTAATTATAGTTTTAATTAAGATACAACAATAAATTACCTTTGCAACATTTCTGCAGCTATTCACAACCCCCGAGACATACATATCTCACTCTATATCGGTAAGGCTGACTGAAGCAAATTAAAGTTACACCACGACAATCGCAGCGTTCCTCCAGATGCCTCAGTGAACCACCAAAGCGCAAACATAACAACCGCCATTCTTATAAAGAATGCCTCAAACCTGGTTTTCAGGAAGGAAAATCCTGGTTTTTTGTTATTGTGGTTTTTTGTTTTTTTTAACCGATTGCTACACCATTTGCATGATCTCGCATCTTGCTAATGCCAGTCAAATTTAAAAAGAAAGAGCACGACTGAAGAGAAAAGCCTGTACCTAACGGATCCATTTGCTGCCTTACTTTGGTGTTACCTGCTTCCCCCATCTCAATAACTCAGAACTATCCTTTACAACAAGCTTCCGTTAGAGGATATCACACGTGGCTATTCTGCACAGAAAAACCAGTACCACTAAGGCAGGACCATCTCAAAAGTCCAGGCGTTGGAAGAGTCCTCCAAGGTGGACTGCAATGAAACACAGCTCATCTCTGAGCCCTACATTTATGGTGATGTAACTTTGGTCACACTGCCTTCGTGACCTATCACAGAAAAATACATCCATTTGGTTTCACCTGAATTTAGAGAATGCTGGAAGCGGGGTACGTGGTAAAAAGCACACCAGATAGAAAATACACCCTAGATGTCAACACATTCTACGTTCAGCAGGAGACGCAGAAGCCACCCACTCCAAGCCTCAGCAATATCAACTTTCAGAATTCTGCAGGTCAGGTGCATATTTCCAACTACAATTATTAGCTTAAAAAACACCAAACCTCTCTCCAGTATACAGACTGCCATGATTTGAAAAGTACGGTACGCCAGATTCAGAAGCAGTGTTTCCTCTCCCTGAGAGCAACCGAGCTGGATAAGGCGTTTGAAGAAACACGTCCATTAAATTTTATCTTTCAGTGACCAGTAGACTCAAGGCACAACTCTCGTTGCGGTTCCTACCCACAATGGCAACGAGCTCCTTACGCAACGTGGGGCAGCGGGGGTTCCCTCTTCACCCCACATCCAACACGGAGTAGTGCTATAACCCTATACACGTCACTCCAGTCGAAAGAAGAATGATGAGTTAGCTTCGTAGGCATTCCACCGTGACTGTAACAGGAAAACAGCGCTCTATTCATTTATTTCTTTTTTTTCTGCCCGCCCTCCTCTTACTTAAAATGAAAGAAGACCCACATGGCTACCTTTCCCTGTCACACCCATACACAGCACCTTCTTTTCCATGAGTCAGAAAGCACAAAGAAATGCAAAACTAAATCATGAATATTTGAAAGGCAAGGATTTGTGGGATGAGGAAAGCCACGTGGCAATTCAAAGTCAAATACGTAAGATCCATTTTCTGTGGTCCTGATTTGTGGTTCAAAGACACAGCAACACAACAGCACTAATACAACTATATTCCAAGAGTTGCTTTTTTCATATTTTTTCCAAATTATTTGGACTTTTCTCATTATCTATCAGTTAGCTTGATTTTTACAGTCAAAATGTAACAAGGCCAACACATATCTGCCAGAAACCTGCAAACAGAAAGAGGTTTTATAAACAAACCCAACAATTACCCCGTTGCACACCACTGATGAGGTCGCTGCTCTGCTGACATAAGCAGTACTCTCTCATGCTGTGCAGAAGTCTTAAAAAAGTTACTACGGGAAATGTGCGTGTGTGTAAAATAAAAATTAAACTCTAAATTTAGAGTGCATTTACTTACTATTTCCACACGATTACTAACAAATTAGTTGATACTAGATATAAGAACCAAAGTTGTTCTTCAGTAGCTCTTGGAAATACATGGGAATAAAGAAGTTGTACAGCATTATTCAAAAGCATAAAGTGCATCTAACTCACAAGGTTTCATAACTTTCCAACCAACTCCACTCAGAAAGGAGAATTGCTCTTCTTCTTCTCTTTAAAGAAGAAAAATGTTTTCCCTCTCTTCAGCCAAAGTATTGCAGCAGAATGGTCCTTTAGTTTAAAAGGTACTGAAGCTGTTTCCATTCCCCTGCTTCAAAAAGTCTTTCAAGTGCTGCTATTTCTGTATCTCTCCGGTATATTGTGCTGCCTTGGTTTTGCATAAAAAGGAACAAGACTAAGGCAAGGATGCGATACAACCCTGTGGCATAACAAAGAGAAGACCTGACCAGCCCTATCTTTCTAATGCCATGTAGCTTATTAACTTCTTCATTTTTTTCTACTAATATTTTGGTATTAATGTCACACTGCATTACATAATGACAACTTTCACTTCATAAATATATATGGATACACTAGAAAAAAATAACTAAAAAATAACTGGAAAATATCCCGGAAGAAATGTGTTTTCCTACAGCAACAGCAGCTGACAGTAAGTGACTGTTACCCCATTAGCTCAAATTTTCAGACAATGCATTTAACATCATTATTTCTGCAGCCGTGTTGTTTGATTTCATTATACAGCTGAGCAGAATCTTGCCTTTGAAACGTCTTACACTCCAAAAGTGACTCTTAGCTGGTATGAGGTATGTTAAAACCAAGCACGTTCTGAGCTGTAAACCAGGGGAAGACACGGTTGCAGCCACACGAAGTTGACACCAAAAGGATGACCTGGAGAACCAGAAGTCGCACTGGATGTACTCGAACGTGTTACAGCCTTGTTGTGACAACTTCTGATTTTTCCCATATTAAGGAGTAGCACAAGAGGTGAGACGACTTGATTTGAATATCAGTGCTACTACACAATTAACATATACAGGAAGGATTTGTTAGAAACATAAGAAAAGGTGAGTGAATTGATACTGGAAAGTGTTCACCAGGAAGGAAGTCCCTTTTAACCTGCTAAATCTAGTATTTTCACTAAAAGACATATTAATGATAAAGTGCTATTAGTGTCTCAGCAAAAAAAAAAAAGAAATTTTGTTGATTGATTTTATTTCACTTTATGCATTCTAGGAGAAGCAGAGGAACATGTCTGGATTTGGATTCGATGAGTTTACCCATCAAAGTTCAACCTTTTGACAATGAGCTGTTGGACAAGCCCCACTTCGCACTGCAGGCACCTGAAGCCTACACTACATAGAGACATCTCTTGCAGCAAGACAGGAAAGTAGCAGAAAGCAAAGTTACCCACTTCTTCAAACATCCTGGCATAAAGTCCTAAAAAAACCACAGGGCATACTTTAACAGGCTTCATACTGAGATATGATCATCGGAAATATGCGCATATTTTAACCTGCTCACCTCCACAACAGCGTTCACAATTATAGCCAATTTCTTTAGTGGAGCTGTCAACATAGCTATGAGAAAGCATAAAAGGTTTACTGTACTTGGAACGTATCACCTTCACTTCTTAAGCTTCAATTGCTTTAGCTCATGGAGTAGTTGGTGATAGAAAAGTGAACTACAGCTGGCCTTCAGAAGTCCTCTGGTCCATCTCCTCCCTACCCAGCCACTGCTAGCGACCCCTTGCCTTGCCTTGCCTTTCCCCATGAATTAGCAAATGATTCTGCAAACTAAGACACTTCAGCCTTTGGGAGACTGTAGAAGTATTTTGGAAACCTGTAAAACCATCCTGCAATAAAGTCAGCTTAAGCCAGTTACAGCCACCACTACAGAAAGCTTCCCTATCGTACCTGCATCTTGCAGCAGTTCAAATGCAACTCGAAGCTCAAGGAAAAGCTTGAGTGGATTCCAAGCAGCAGCAATCTGGGGCATCCAAAACGCAGTCTTTGTATCGTTTGAGACTTCATCTACAGAGCGTGTTACAAGCCATCATCACAGTGCTTTCTACCTGCACCCAAGTCTCCGATCTTCCTTGACATTCAGCAGTCAATCCTCATCCTAGTCAGACGCTCAGCAGCACAGCCTCCATACTGCGTTCTTCCAACTCGAGCAAGGAACTCCAGGCCACAAAGATCTGATGACACAAACTGGATTTCTTTACTGGTTACCCGCTCCGATAGCCTCACAGTGCTTTACGGAGCTGCTCTCTCTTTTGTACGGTACTTGCTTGTTACTCTGTTTACACCCCAATATTGCCATGCACTGCTGATTACTTTCCTCCCACCGAGTTTCCAAGATGCCTACTGACAAAAGGACGATAAGGCCACTGCTTCTGATTTGGATTAGAGGACGTAACCTTCACACAACTATCGTTTTTCAAGCATAAACTGATTCCAGTATTGGAGATACCAAAATCCTTTAAACCACTCACAGACTGAATTCCAGTTCTTTAAACCAGTCATATACTGGATTAGGTAGGAGATTCAGGTTTGTTAACATCTTAGCTACCTGTCTCACCCTTAAAAAAGTACCTTATTCTATTCAGGCCCTACTCGATGTCTACTAGCATGCTACTCGTTTTCTGCTCAAAACTAGATCTTGAATATAATTGACTGTGCTGTACATTGATATTGCAGCAGATTTGTATAGGTAGATATACCAGTTCTCCATCTGCCTTAAGGTGAAACCATGATAAACACCAAAAGACCCTCCTGGTTATCACAGCCCCATCACGACCTGACACTGCAAGCCAGAAAATCGCATCGCTGGCGGCACGCAGCACATCTCTAACTTTATTTGAGAGGCAGGCTTACTGTTTGCCGGGATCCGGAAGGCACCGGCCTTCCAGCTCGTGAGCCTCTCCGCTCCCACGTCCCAGTCCCACTGCACACAGGTGTCCTTCCCAGTCCGGCCTCGTACAACGCAGCTGCAAAGCTCCCCAGTCACCTCCTTTACATCCAGCCAGCTGCTGCGTCTGCTTGCAAAGAGGCCAATACCGTCATCTCAAAAAAGGTTCAGGCTGCCCAGGGAGGCTGTGAAGTCTCCTTCTCTGGAGATATTCAAGACCCACCTGGATGCAGTGCTGTGCAGCCTGCTGTGGGTGACCCTGCTTCAGCAGGGGGTTGGGCTGGGTGACCCACAGAGGTCCCTTCCAACCCCGACCATTCTGTGATTCTGTGAAAATTTTATTTAAAGGATGAGCATTTTTCTAGAAGCATGAGCACTAATTGTCACTGCTGAAACCAACAATTGAGATCGGA
>Ga0181612_146215_pt1 | contig 16448 bp, 9 predicted proteins | sample HoacroProtozoa21_FD_119630 | JGI IMG/M metagenome (GOLD analysis project Ga0181612, IMG submission 119630) | Hoatzin crop microbial communities from Cojedes, Venezuel. Combined Assembly of Gp0051906, Gp0051904, Gp0051908
ATTTAAAGGGGGCTTATAAAAAAGGTGGGGACAAACTGTTTAGCTGGGCCTGTTGTGACAGGACAAGGGGTAATGGTTTTAAACAAAAAGAGGGGTGATAAACAGGATATAAGGAAGAAGTTTTTTACAGTAAGGGTGGGGAAACACTGGCACAGGTCGCCCAGAGAGGTGGCCGATGTCCCATCCCTGGAAACATTCAAGGCCAGGTTGGATGGGGCTCTGAGAAACCTGATCTTGCTGAAGGTGTCCCTGCTCATTGCAGGGCAGTTTGGCTAGATGACCTTTAAAAGTCCCTTCCAACCCAAACTATCCTATGATTCTATATATGGATAAATGATAGAGCATTATGCAAGAAAAACAGAAGAAATTTGGTGTCACTGGGTGGAGAGCATTGCAAGTACAATACACACACAGACACAGGCTCTAGACACAACTATGGCAGAAAGATCTCAGTGATTGTGAATAATTCACTGTAAAGCATCAGTTCAGTCCTCCACAAAAGGGAAAATAAGATACAAGAATATGAGTAGAGAATGAAAACCCAGAAAATATCCTCATGCCATGTATAAACCCACAGTAGTTCTGGTCATTCTGACTCAAAATAGATACAGAAGATTATAACATTTTGCTGACTTTTCTGAAGTAAAGAATACCTGAAAAAATAAAGAGGGGACATGATGTCTGGCCTATAAAATCTGGAATAGAGTAGAGAAGGTAAATAGAGAGTGATTATTCACTATTTTTCATAATACAATATAGGGCACCTGTTACAAGAAACAATTTGTCTCCTCGGCACAAATTAAATGACAGAACTCATTCTCACAGATGTTGCAGAGAACAAAAGTATATATGGATTTTAAAAAACTTGAAACTTCTCTGAGTAATATTAAACGTCAACTTTGGCTGTCTTTTAACTGCTGATTATGAAACTAGGAGGGTACAGAGTCCTTCTTCTAATAATCTTTCCCTAAGCATCTGTCATATACTATGCTACAGACAGATTTTGCTGTGGTTTGACCCAACTTGCAGTTTACAATATAATGAACTTTATTATGAAATTTTCACATAGTACATAAAATTGTGCTACTAAAATCTGGAGATGACAGGAAGAATTATCGGTTAGTGAATGATGGGAGAGGACAAGACTCGAACTCAGAGAAGTCTGTTATTGTGTATTTAGTGAAATATAGACAAATACAAAGATAGGGAACAAGGCTACTTTTATAGAATGGTAAACTATCTCATAACAGTTGAGCCTGAAGGATTTCATCTCCACCTCTATTCAGTACTATAGTATAAAGAGGCCAAAACGCTCTGGAATCCAGAGCTAGAATTAAACAAAAAAAGAAAGATCCAAATAGAAACAAGGGAATTACCGTGTCTCTGAAAAAAAGCATTGGTAAGATAAATAATCAGACAGCTGGGTCCTACTCCACTTTCAAAAGGGAGACAAATATTGAAGTAAAACCATAGGAGATGAAAATAATTTAGGTACTAGAAACAAGCACTACTGTGCAACATTTAAACTCAGCTTGTGCAGTTTAACAAAAAGGAAGAAGGAGAATGTAGTTTCTAAGCAGTTGTACCTCTACGCAGGGAGAATATCGGATAACTTGGGGCATTTGACCTTGCTGCCAACAACAAGACAAGATGCAAAAGTGAAACCAGAATTTACAGAAACTCAGCATTAAAGCAAGATGCAGTTTTCCAGTACGGAAAACGGCTAAACTTTGAAATCAGTGGGCTTGAAGTGTTCAAGGCAAAATTTGCTCTCTAACAAGGGAAAAAAAAAAAGTGTTCTGCTGTAGCTCTTAGGAGAAATCCTTTAATCCATAGATAGAACGGTACAGCTGAAGATAAACACAGGTGAAGGGTGTTTATTCACCTAAAATTTATCATCTTCATTATCTGACTTGGAACACCCAGCAATTTATGTACACTCGTATGTGAGAGAATACGGGGAAAGAAGGAGGATGCTTATGCAGGCGAGAGAAGCGCATTGACAGCCTCAGCATCCGTAGACCAAAGTCTTCCTCTTACTATGCGAATTTGGGGCCTTGCCTTCTTTTATTACCCCTGTGGTTCAGCATTAAGAAAATATTTATGCTTCAGAGTCCTGAGCATTAGATAGGTAGTTGCAACATCAAGAATAATTCTCACCTCTTTGTGATATAATTCCGCTGCTGATCTTACTTTATTCCAGCATTTTTTCCTCTGGCTACATAGAATTTTCTGCAATGCCAGGGAAGCGATACTGAAAAGGTGGTCAAAAATTTTGGGGTGGTAGCTGGTTCTTTTCATGCTCAAGATCACACTGATCACCAGATTCACATCTGAGAAGAAAATTAACCCCAGATCAAATTATAAAGGACAGTGAGGGAATTCTTACAGCGTGGGATGACATGGATGTATTTCAGGCAGTTTCTCTAGACACTGGTGCTGCCTGGCTGTGACCTGTTCTCTGCCTACACTTCATATTTGAGCAACAAGAACAGGCAGAGCTGAGGGGAAAACTGTACAGAGTTTTAAATAGGTTGCAATCTCTGGTCTTATCATAGGTAATTTGTAGTGTTTAATAGCCCCGATATGCAGAAGGTCACATGAAATCATTTAGAAGTCCTGTCTGGATTCAATTTCTAAGAATATATTAATCTCTGCCTGGCACAGGAAAGATAATGGTATTTCCTTCAGTAGAGGCTCAGTCAGTGCCAAGAGCAGGAGTCCAACTGTCATCAAATCAGCCAGTGAAAACAAGAGGGGTATTTGGTTGTTTATTTATTGAGTCATTCCAGCTTGATATTGGCTTTATGCCAATGCATAGAAGTTCAGAGATAAAGAGTTATTCCTAACGAGAGCAGGACAATCCGTTTCTCCCCATTACAGCACAGAAATCTAGTGTTAACTTAAATCCAACCCCAGATATGCAGGTAACCTGAATCTCAACTTTCACAAGGGAGAAAATGTTCAGGAGACAAGCTGGGACAAATCCAGAGAAGGGTCATAAAGGTGCAATGAGCCAGATCCCCGCGTAAAAGTTTTGCCATCTTTCAACAGCGTAGTGCAGATTTGAACTTGGAAAGATCCAAAGGAAACAATTTAAACCCTGGTCCCAGAATGCAAAGTGAGCTAGTGGTATTGCTCGGGAGCCTGAAGTGGCATTTTTTTGTAAAGCAAACAATATAAAGTAAATAAGGGAGAATGACAACCCTCTGTGTACTCTAAAATAAAACTAAAAGTCCCACTGGTGTGCTCAGCTTGTCAGAGAATACAGGAGCAAAATGCAAGCGTGTTAAAAGGCTCTAGCCTAGAAGAACTTTTTTTTCTAATTTAAAGCAATGAAATGGTTCAACAGCCTTCTGAGAAGGTTAAAAATCTTGCCTGTCTACATTTGTAAGAGAAGCCTGAATTACCTGCCTTTCCCTTTAAACATTTTCAGATACAAATCAAACACAGATGGCCCATTATGTTTATGACCTCACTGTCAATTGCTCTAGATAGTGCATGCATTAATTATTGAAATATTTTCATAGTATACAACTTTTTAGTGTTCACATTGTCACAGATAATTTCAACTTTCTGATTAGGAGATATAAACAGTGTTATTTATGAGAATTAATTTTTCCAGTGCCATAAAAGCCACAAATCTACTGTTTGGAGGGTTTTTCTTATAATGAATCCATCCTAAAAAAAAAAAAGAGGAAAAAAACAACAACAAAAAAACCTGGCCTCAGCCCTGAAAGTCAACATTATGTTAACATTCCCTGCAATACATAAACGATGCCAAAACCTATTACAATTGCAGTAAATTTTGATTACCGGAGTTGTTTGTTATTTATGTCTAGAAGATAAAGATAATATTGGGAATAGCCCTCTTCTTTTCCATGTATAAATTACATCCATAAAGTATTGTGTTTTTTAAACACCAAAAAAACTTGAGGTATTCAAACTGTTGTCTATTCTTCTTCAAGAAAACCACCTTTAGAGAGTGAGCAGGCAGCAGCATTTCTTTAATTCTCGTTTACTTTCAGAAGTAAAAATTGAGCAACTCTAGACCAAGTCCAGAAAAGTCCACAGAGTAGCAAACACCTCCTAGGAGCAGAGAAGTAAGCATTTTCAGAAAGCGGTCATCAAAAACACCACTTTCCCCCGAAATAGCCCATTGACTGAGAGTTAAGGCGTTCTCCTAGATGTAAGATTTAAGTTTACACTCACATGAGCAACAAAGAGCAATAAACCCAAACCTCCCCTTCCTTGGGGATACAGAGGATAAAAGGTGGGGAACGGCCTTTTTGCCAGCTGAGTTTTGGGGAGTATCTTGAGAGCATCAGTCAACTGCAGTTCCCTTGACACCGAACTGGGAAGTCCCACGTGTGAGCAGCCGCTAGCGCCAGGCACAAGCTCTGCGCTGCCCACTCATACCTGGATCCATGGCTGCGTTCCTTAAAAATAATTGAACCTTGAGTTCCTATACTATTTTTCTCCTGGAGAAGACCTACATTAGTATTGTGAGAAACTTTTCCAGGTAGGATCTGTCTTCCTCCAGCAGAACAGCATAGAAATTTTTATTCCAGTAGCTATTTGAAAAAAAAAAAAAACCACACAACAGCAGATCACCTGGTGATTAAGGTTAAGAGAGGTTTTTCTGTCTAGAAAAAAAGGGGGGAAAAAAACCCAAAACTGCAGCTTCTTTGACTTATACTTTTATCACCCTAATTTTTGTGCAAGACAAAACTAGAAAGGGAAGCCCAGATTTATGGGGTGAAGAATTAGAAGAGTTAATCCCTCCTAGAACATTCCAGATGAGCAAACAGCAAACATACCTCTGTAATATCACTGTTTTCATCAAACCCTTCCAATAAGCTGATGCCATCTAAAGCATCAAAGGTAGCACGAGTAGGGGGAAGGACGAGAAAGAAACTTCTCCTGGAAGCAGCCCAAGGGGCAAATAAGTTCACGACTAGCACATTCACACCTTTCTTGATTTATTTAAGGTATAAGAATAGTGTAATATGACCTGCTTGGTTCCCTAATAAGCTTTTATATTTGTAACAGATCAAGTCCAGACCCGCTTTTTGGGGCACAGGTGCCTGTCACAGCCCTACAAAAGACAAAGAGCAGAGACCCAAGCCCTCTGCAGCTTCCCATAAGCATAGGGAGGGGGGAAAGAGCAGCTAAAAGGGAAGAAAAAAAAAAAAACACTATTTTTTAGCTGAATTTTGTAGTGAAGCAGCAGTATCTACTTTAACTAAGGCCCCCAACTTCACACATGATCTCCATCTCTGATTTTCCTAGTTAAGTTGGGTTTGACTTTTTATAAAGCCCAGATTTATTCTCCCTGCCCCATGGAAGAACCACACCAAACAGGGGAGTGGTTTTTGGGTACCTCCATGAAACCCTCCCAAGCAAGTATTTCCTGTCCTCTCATGTCACTCTTCTCAAAGCCTCACCTTCTGCTGCAGATGCTCTGATAGTCAACTGAAAAAGAGAAACAGCTGGCAAAGAACAGCATACATTTTCCAAGACACCCCTCGTCTCACAAGATGGAGACTTCTAAGTCCTCCAAGGTCCTAGCATTCCTTGGGCCAATTCCAGATGCCAACTGGCTATAAATTCAGTGCAGCCCCAGGACTGCTCCTCTCAGTATGTGTTCTTCCTGGGGTGGGGGTGTCCTATATGTGGTTAGAAGGGACTTGGGAAGGAAAGGAGAGGTTCTCTTCTAGGCAGAAGCTGTTCTGAACCTGAAGGAAAGAAAGATGCTCTCCTGTGGGTTTTCTGTGGCTCTGTTTGTGTGCAAAACTGCTCTTAGTCCACCCTGCTTATTGTATTTATTCTGAAACTGTTAGCACTAGGTTTTGCTAGAGCCGAGAAACAAAAGAAGGAAGATGAGTTTTTTTAATTTGTTGTGGGGTGGGTTTTTGTTTCTGCAGAGTATTGTTAAGGTTGTTCTGCAGCTTGAAGGGCTAAAGCTCACACCTGTGATCGTTTCAAATGGATGGTGTCTATCCTCCACTCTTCCAGGACTAGTGTTTATGAAAGACAGTAAATATTAACTCTTCCTTTTTTCTTTCCTTTTTTTTTCTGCTTCTATATAGAAAGCGGAGGTCAGGTTAAGCTTTTGTCCTCCTAGACAAATAGGAAATGTATTGTTTACCTGCAGCAAGTCTTTACTGTTCTTTTCCTATATACCATGAAGAAAAGCGGATGTTCACGAAAGTGCATACACAACTGAAACATGTTTGGGGCAGGTGGAGGAGGGCTGGCTGTGCAAACAGATCTGTAGGGATTTATGATGATCAGTTTTTCAAGCATTAGAAAAGCCTGAGAGCACATTATTTTTAAATGAGTTATATATTTAGCGCTCTGCCCACCATTCTTTCAGTTCTAATTTTAGAGGGCAGGGGACAACTCTGGCACTATTGTAGCCTTGTCTAAATTTAATATAGTTGAGCAGCTGATGATTATCAGAGAGATTGCCTTTTTGCTCCTTCAGGAATTTTTCACTCAGGAAAAAAAGTCGCTGTGTAGTACTCTGCTTAGGGTATTGTACAAGCTGTTGTAGTACATGAGGAAAAAGTGTGCTCTGAAATAGGCTTTTAAGCTGTATCTCTTACTCCAGGTAGGGATTTCAGATACAGGAGAAGTGAACGAGGTTGGTTTGGATAATATTTTCCTTTGCCTACTGTAGAAAGAGTAGTAGCTTGTGCTGGCATGTACCAGCAGACCAGTCCTATCCCACCTCCATGTAAGTGCAGATGCCACTGGATAAAGAACAGAGCTCAGGATCTTCCAGTTCACCAGCTGCCTGGTGGAAGGGGTGAGGAGTGTTGTTCCCCTCTGCTTGCTCAATGCAAGCATCAGGCAGCCCATCCAGAGCCATGGTTTGAAGACCAGAAGAGGAATACTTCTCATCCTTCAGTTCAGTTTCTGACAAGATAAAGCCCCCAGATGGTTCCCCCAGTTACAGTCACGGGTGAGTGTGACTTTCAGCTCTTACATGGGCTTCAAGACAGTCCAGACCTCAATGTGTTGTTTTTCTTATTAGGGCCATAGTGAGCAGTATCATCTCAAGCAGTGTCTCTCTGAATTTGTCAAATTATATGCTATTCATATTTCATGGAAGCAGGGACTTGTGATGCAAGGAGGTTTCTTAAGTGTTTGTAAGTGATTAAAGGCAACATACACAAATACTTCAGTATTAGAGGCAAGCTTAATCTGCATAACTACGCAGTGTCAAAGACTCATTCTAGACAAAGGCTGTTTACTGAAAAACTCTGTAAAAAGAGGCCTTGCAGCTTCCTATAAATCTTAGGCTTTCTGCCTTCCTTCTGAAATAGATTAACAACCTCAAGAGGGATTATTGATGCTGGCAAGTAAGTTTTAAGCAGCCCTCAGAAGTTCCTGACACTGTGTACAGCATCAGATTTTTGCATACTGTTCCCCCCACACGCACTAAGTGTTTTGAGGTTGGGGTGACTGCAGGTCTCTGAGAAAGCAAGATTGATAAAGCAAAGCAATCAGAGTTATTTCCTATGCATGAAATTGATTAAATGCTTCACTAAATGGCTTATAAATTTGGCTCTCATGTTTCTGTCACCCACTGCAAAGATTACAGAAACTCCGTCTATAACCATGTTGTGTACAATACCAAATTACAAAAGGTTGTAAAAACTAATGTTTTGTTTAAAGTTTTGAGCAGGACCATATGCCTTCAGTGACCTTGAGTAAGCTATTTTAATTCAAAACATTTTAAAGAGTAGAAGAGAAGGAAAAAAGTCTATCTGCATAACAAAACTGAACTAACACAATTTAATACTTCGTAAGCTGCATAACATTTTTTTACTTCTAGCCAGAAAAAATGTTGAATCCCCTTCTACTAGAGCATTCTAATTTTATAGCTGCTAAGCGTATGTGGCATGAAACCTAGAAGCTCAGGTTTCCCGGGATTGAATTTGTTTTTCTTATTTTATGAACTCTGCTGTCAAATCTATCTGGGACCTTACACGGTCCTGTTTACTCTAGAACCCATGTTCATCAGGCACCAGTGGTTCTGACCTCATCGGACCCTGCAAAGCGAAGCTTTGTTGATTTCTGACTTAGCATAGAGTTTCATTACCTCTCAAAATAGGATGAGAAACTGAGGCACAGAGATGCTGAGGATCTAAGGGGACAAAAGCAGGTGTGAGCACAGTTTGCACCCAGATTTCCTTGCTTCCTTTTCATGTGGGACAGCCTAGGGACTTCCTACAAGTTGGGCACGGGGGTATGGCTCTACAAGCATAGTCAGCTGCTGGAGATCTACTGGTACAATATTAATTTCCTGACTATGCTTAGTGACATGCCATGTCCTGCACACATTTAGTAACAGCTGCTGGTTACACCCTGTCAAGCTCTTGGTCCACAGCAGAATAAAATTTGGGCCAACTGAGTTTTTTGTTATTTTAAAATATCTTGTGTTGCCTTATGCCCTGGCTGTCCTGGTATAAACACCTGATCTGGAAACCTGAGCTTACCCAAAGCTATCTAATTATAGGAAAGGACATGACTTATAAAGTCACAGATACATAGTTAGCCACACTAAAATATGTAGATTGCTTTATAAATCCAATAAACACTCTTCTGACAATCACAAATAAGATTTTACAGGCTCCTTTTCACATGCAGCTCCATTTTACAGATGGGAAAACTAAGGTCCAGCAAGCAAACAGGCTCTTCCCTGTGTCAGAGAGTAAGGTCTCTGGCAAAGCCCGAGGCTGAGCTCTGGCTCTTCTGCTCCCCGGTGCCTTAAGAACTCAACCATACTTTCCTTAGCTGTACAAATAAAGTTCTTAAGTGATTAAATGTAAGTACTGAAGCAAAGCTCATAGCAAGCAAGAGTGAATCGGCATGAAATGCAAACGTAAGCATGAGAAAATAATCCCTGTGTTTTAACCATAAATGCCTGTTTTCTACAGGAAAAGCTATGTTCTCCTGTAACATTTACAAGCCATCTTGTCCCCAGCAAGGATTAACATTTGGCATCGAAGTACTGATCTGGCAAAGAGCTGCCAGTAATATAATCTTTTTTACAACCAACGACATGCTTAAAGTCTTGACGGACTTGACCTCTGCCCATTACTAATCCCTAACTTTCTTGCCCATTCAGATGTGTGTCTTTAAAGAGATGGCACCGAACATCTAGCAAACAGCTAAACTTTAACCGAAGGTGAAAAAAGAGCTGCCCAGAGAAAAGCATTGGGCGGAGGGAAATCTGAGCGTTCCTTACCCAGACTCGTGCGGGGATTTTGACCCCATCAGGGGGAAGAGGTGCCTGCTCAGTTATACACGTGCAGAGACTTTGTTGCTGCCCAGATGGGAGAACACACCTTTCGGCAAGAAAGGATGTAATGTATTTGTTTGGATTACAGGATCACTGAAGAGCCCTAACTATAATCAGACTCTTTATGCTCAGACTGTCTGAACAGTTCTTGATCCCAGAGGATAAAGCTAAACAAAGCAGATGAAGCTCACACAGGGAAAAATGAGGTATAAAGAGACCTTACATTTAACTGATTCAGTTTCTCTACTCCCAGTTCAGGCATAGGGTTGAAAAACCAAAGTGATACTATGTTCAGAGAAAATAACAGTCAATCCAAAAAGATTCCAGCTGTCTTTTCTTTCATTTGTGTGACAACCAGTCCTGGGACACATGCCAGCTCCTCAGATATTGCTGCTCCACAGTTTAGTTATTCTAACTTTTGGCAACTGGTTATTTGACCTCTTGGTGGCTTGTCGTTTTAATATCACTTTCTCTATGTGGAGAATCTAGTGGGAATCCCTCCTTTATAATGCAACAGTTTATACATGGTAATTGGCCAGAACACTGAAGTATTGTGCTGTTAAGTCCAGTCTCGAGCTACAGCTGAGGAACACTTATTGTGGTTGGGAAGCACAAAAATATGGTTTAGTGTCTTGTTCATGAATTAGTCATCCCAAGACACCGGGAGAAAAGTGTAATCTTTTCTATACCATGTGTTATATACCAGTTTTGGATCACTCTCTAAAGCTATGTGATAGCAATCTCCTTCTCCCAGCTGAACACAGCCCTGGCTCCAAAGGACATGCAAAGAGATCAGCTGAGTAACATCAACTCACAGCTTTCGCTGGCTTGTGGCTGACGAGTCACATCACTGGTGTGAGAAACCAGTCAGGTGTAAAAACTGATCTATATTCCTCTGTTCCATTACCAGTGATTACAAAGTGGCATAAAAGCCAGCAGAGTGCTCTGTATCCCATAGAGATGCTCCAGTGAGTGACCAGTGCTGTTGGATGAGGGTTGCTTTTCATTAGTTTCCAAAGCAGTCTAAAAGCATCTCAGAAGAGCCTGGTGTCTCTAGACAGTCTGATCTTCTGATGCTGTATTTTGTGAAAAAGCATGCAAGCAATCCAAACAAAAGAAGCAGCCATGTATTGTTAATTTAAGGTGATATTCTATTGTAAGCCCTTTGTCCACCTTGAGCAGTCAGAGCACAGCCATAGATTTTTCCAATAGTCTGGGAATGGGATCTTAGAAAATAGCATACTCAGTCTGACATGGGCTTAAATAGGTTTCAGAATAATCCATTATGCATCAAGTGTTTAATTGACATAATTAATATTTTTAAGGGGAGCAGTTTACATTGTAAGTTCCATACACATTATTTACAATTTCAACAGTAACAGTTAATGCTCTGTGACAAACTATATTGTTTCCAGCTTGTTATCCATTCATAACAAGGTCAATCTATTACCTTTATTTTTGTGAATGTAGCCGTTACCTTGAGGCAAAAAGTTAATTGTAAATTACAGAGGAGGGATTATTGAGTTGGGTTTTTTTAACTGTATGCACTGTAATGTATGGTAATGGTGCTATTTTATGAAACATTTTCATTTAAAAGCATTTTGTTATTCACATCAGACATGCTGGACAAATTCACTTCCAAACTTTTCAAGAACTTTCTCAATGGGAAAGGAAGAGCCATTTGAAAAGATCCAGCTGAATATTTTGTAACCGTTACAGTTAAAACCAGATTCAGTCTCATCTATTTTCCCCCTTCGTCTGAGCCTGGTCCCCCTGCCATTACCATCCAACACAACCCTGAGAAGCGCTGAGTGCTCTGAGGGGCAGGAGCAGATTTGATTGTAATTTAGAGTAACACTTTAGCCCTTACATCACAGAACTGATCTGTAAGAGAGGTATCAAGATTTTATTCAGCCCCTGATACACACTAAATACTCAGTGCCAGTCTGACGTCTGAACTCTGCTACCTCCCTACTTTTGCACAATTTCTGCTGCATTGACTGATGCCTCTACAGACAAAGTTACATCTTATATTTATGCCCTGCCTTTCTTGCTCCTGCGTGAGCAAAAGGCAAAGGGAGTGTGACATTGCTGCTTCCCAGACTGCAGTAAAAGTTGTCATTCGTGGGCTACACAGAAAAAGACCGAGAACCATCATAAAATCTGTCTTTCCCACATCATTTTAATGATGCATCTCAGGGCAAAAGCCATGAGCTTTCCATTAGATCGTGGACTTGCCCATCTTAATGGACAATAGAGAGTTGACACCATTTAACTTCAACCTAGACAGGGCTTCTGCTGTGCCCACAGGTACAGCAGGTCTGCCTGCCACATTGATCTCCACCTCAGTTGTCTGCTATATTTATACTTTGAATTAGGTGACTTGTTTAACTGTGTTTGAGTCTGGTTTCAGTTATAACACTGGCATTGAATCTTCACAATCACTTCCAAAATAGCAGCAGACAAACTCATAAACATTGAGTATTTTGAGCTGACTAAAGGAAGAAAGAGGATGATCACTGATCAGATGCAGAAATGCATTTCTAGTAGAACAGGAAGAAAAGTACGTTAAGCGTTTTATCTTCCTCTCTCTATAGCAGAATAGGCAGCTGAGAGTAGTTGGGATACTTGCTTAACCGTGCTATAAAAGATATGTTCTAATTTCTTGGTGATGGAGTTCCTGTAGTATGCTAATGGTGTGTGGGTGAAAAGAAATTGATTTCCTCTGAAATTTTATGGAGAACTATTTAAATGTGTTAGAATCCATTGTTCCAACATCCAGCTTCTCACTAGAATAGTATGTTACTTTCTTCCTTTAAGTCCTGATGAAAAAAAAAAGTCAGGCTTACGCCTTCTATTTAGAAGGCTTAATATGCTAAATCAGACCAGGTTTTCTTTTACCACATGCTCTCGAAAACTTCAAGGCATCATCACGTATTAGCATATCTAGCTTGCAAAGGGTTAAATAACATTATTTCTGTGGTCTCCTTTGCTGGTAGTATGTTCAAAGTGCACAAAGCTCAAGACATGTGCATTCTTCGTCCAATAACTTGTCCAGTAATTGGTATATTGATTGCTAATGTCATCATGTTTTAGTATATATAAACCCTCTCACTCTATCATACAGCCACCAACAATCCAAGAAGTCATTGTTTATTCATTGTAACTCCCAAACTGGCCGTGTCAGATTCTGCTTGAGGCCTTGCAGATAAAAATCAGCAGATGATTGGGCACACACATTCTTGACATGGCTGACCCATGACATCTTAGGGCCAGCGGGGAGCCTGTCATTATGTGTACAATACTCTTCTTTCTTTCCCCTTATCTATTCCCAGATGACTTTGAGATTTTTATTAACTCATTAATGACTGAAGATGTCATTAAAGAAAGTGGGGAGGAGGGGGAAGAAGAGCATTTTGTTTGTTTGTTTAAAAGCAGGGAGCATGGAGCCATTGGCTCCGCTTAGAGAAAGGCTGAGGAGGCTGAAAGACAAAGCTGAAGTCCATCCAGAGCAAAAGATTGTTAGTTCAATGGGATGACTAAAGCTAAGCTTTGAAGGGAGAAAAAAAAAATTGGGCCATATTTGAAAAACAACTGAGTAAGGAGGGATGGATATTTCCATAAAAAGATATAGCGAAAAAGGACTGGTTGGGTTTGTGTCGTACAAGCAGTAGTCGTTACAAGCACAGAAGGCTATCTTCCTGGCCCCACCTAGGTCTTCATATACTTGAGTATTCACTCAGAATGAATTTTGTGTTCAGGGTTAGTATTTTATTATGTCATTCAAAGTGTGTTGTTTTATACAAGGAAATAGTATCTGCTTTTTTTAGGTTTTCTTGTGAATAGATCGGTCGAACAGCATTATATAGTAATCACACTTCCAGCTCTTTTCCAAGTTGTTTTGTTTTGGGGTTTTTTTTTGCGTCTGAAGTTTGTGAATTCTATCTGTAAATGTAGCAAACTACCGCATGTAAGTTGGCATTCTTTGTGGTGAGGATTTGATTGCATTAAAACATACATCTGAAGGAAAATTTTTGGGTGAGTTCGTTCACAGCCTGCTTCTGATCCTAAAGCAGTCAGTCACTAAACTTCCCCTGAATTCAGGCCTTCCATTTTAAAATCTTGCTTGTATTTCTTAATTTCTTTGAAACAATCTCACAGCCAATATTTTTATTGGCATATGGATTCATGTGACAATGACAGTGGCCTTTGTTCTCCTGAAATTTGGGTGTTTCCAATCTTTAGAGGCCTGTTGGTTTCGAACCAAGGACCAGATATTTTAAGGATTGCAATTATTTTATTTTAATGATTGCCATTTGTGGATTGACAAAGGAATAGTGAATGCTTTTCTGTCTTAGGCAGCTGCCCTCCATATGGTTGTTGATCTCAACCTAGAAATCTCTGACTTAACTGTAGTGGTACTGGACATTAAAGTGACATAGAGCTAGATGTCATCTGCCTTGGCTGGGCTTTAAGAATCTTTGTTTCAACGTTTATCTTTTTGATGTGGGTGGAAAAAAGATGAGCCTGTTTCCCTGAGGGACCTACAAGTATTGGTATAAAACAGTAGAATAAGCTCCATGAATAGGACCTGTGAATTAGTAAACCCAACTCAAGCAGGAATCTGTTTATTCCATCACATAAACTGCAGATAATGGCTCAGCAATCGGGCATATCAGTCTGACTTTATAGACTGCCTACGGTAAGTTTTAGAACTCCTAATACGAGTGTAAAAACAACAATTATGCCATATTGTTTCTGACAACTCTCCATTCTCTCCACTCAATGGATAACCTGGGTCATAGGGCAAAAATACTTATTCTTAGGAATAATGATAATATTTGCTATGTCCTGAGTCCTTACGAAAGCACTGAACATTTTCTGCAATATTAGCAGTCATTTCTGGTTTGTTTCTTTAAGAGATATTTCTTTTCAGTTTTTTGTCTTCTGATGATTAGCAGAGCATTTTTTGTATTGCAGTGGGAGCTGAGGTTCTCCAGCAAAGGTCAGGGACTTCTGCAAGGTGCTGTCTGTGGCTTTAAAAAACTGCAGAGATATATATATATATATATATTTTCCAAAGAAACATGGATGGTTTAGAAAAAAAAATAAATGGCAAGAACACGTCAGCATGCACTGGCCTCATCAGCTATGCCCAGCTTCATCCAGGTGTGCCATTTACCTAATGCACCTTTATGAGAGGAAGCTTTCCTTTCTCCTTGCTTTCTGACATCCAGACTCTCCTCCACTGCGTACCAAAGCGAGAATCTGTAATGAATCTTTGGATAATGGACTGTTGCTTTGACAAACTACTTCTCTAGTGAAACACGTGCCTGTCTTGGCGACAATAATAGCGAAGTGTGGATTTTGTGGAAGAAATAGAGGCTTTGAGGGCTACAGCACCGGACTTTGAGTCTATAAATTGCTGGACTGGGATGTTAGATGCCTTTTAATATTTTCAAACATCCAGTAGAGTAATGAAAGAACTGTAGGACTATCCTGATGTAAGACCTCGGGAGAGTTGTTTTCAGAGATCATGGGAGCTCACAACTTGTTTAAGAACATGAAGTCCTATCCAAGTAATAGCTGGAAATAAGTTGCTTGAGTTTTCTATCCCCAAAGACAAATTCTTATAATAGCAAAAGTGTAAAATCCAACAAAGAGAGGCTTGATACTTGCAGATACTCCGGCCACATCATAGTGGAAAAAAAGCATACTGACAGTGAAACTATTTGGGGTAAATAATGAGGACAGACTTCTCAGAAATAAACTGGCATGGATTTGACCATGAGATGTCAGATTCATAACTTGGGAAATGAAAGCCTCTATATACTAGAGAGCAGGCCCTAGCCCAGCAGTGGCAATTCAGCCTTCTGAGCCACAGGGATTTCTCTATAAGCAGTGGTATATTAAATGTGGAATTGGGTAGGCCAAAGGGACAGCAGTAAAACAGAGACAACGTGCAGTGACCAAAAATGAGCTAAAGCCAGACACTAATTACTTTGCAGTAATTTTGTTTTCCTTCAGAGTTCACTAATCTCTCAATCCTGGAAGGTGAATGCTTTTCCTAGCACTTCGGATTTACATCTAGTACAGTTTTTTTGGTCTAATTAAAGCTGGGAAGAAAGCAGTTTTTGTCCATTTACCTGATTTAGTACCTTTATCAACATAAAGATGAGGAGTGGATTTTTATTCAGTGCACATAGCTGGAGTGGGCTGCGGAAGAGCACTTTTAGACAGGTCTAGGTCAACAAAGCAGATTCGTCTATCACATCTGCCAGAATGGAAAGATAGCTGTCTCGATGCTCAGTCAATCCAAGACCTTTCCGCTGAGCCAACTGACAAGATTGCAGATATTTGTGACAATGAGGACACTTGTCCACCAGTAAGTGGACAGAAGGCCACCTACACATTTGGCAGTGGGTCTTCAGCTCAAGAAGCTCTAAGATCTTGAACACCAGCATATTGCTATTTGCAATCCTCTTTTCCTTATCAGTGGAGATTCGTTACCAAAAACTAAGCTAGAACAAGATAAAATAACAAAAGGAGGGGACTCTGAGGTGATAATGGTGGAAGGTGTGAGAGTCAGTAGAAAGTACAGTAAAGCAACCCATGACAAGTCATGATAAATGGGTCGTTATAAAATTCATGTTTAGGCTGCACCAGTCTGGGGATAATGCCATTCGTCATGGCAACACTGGGGCACTAATGAGACCTCATTGCATATTCATGGCTTTGGCACTTCTCTTCCCTCTCTGCCTGCCTCCCACCCCGAACCAATGCCTGGTAAATATCTCCACCTCAAGCTGAAACTCGACTTAGGCTGCTTTTTTTTTTTTTTATTTGTTATGTTGCAGCAATTACACTGTAAAAGTGCTGCACAAGATTGATTGCTCTGATCTGTAGTTCAATTGTAAATTAGAATACACATCCCCCTGGGGACACACGGCCCCTATTTGTGATTAAGAAAAAAGCCCCATAATAGACTAATAGCTAAAGTTCTCTCTCTTTTACTTTCAGGCAATTAGCTTGATGAAATGGCCTCTTTTTGTGTACCCTGGAAGTGTAAACCGATATCATAATGAAGTATATGATGTTTATTCTATTATTTTCACCTTGCCATGTATGCAGG